>Ga0206127_1000050_pt1 | contig 134207 bp, 121 predicted proteins | sample Helgoland_Spring_6_FD_148646 | JGI IMG/M metagenome (GOLD analysis project Ga0206127, IMG submission 148646) | Pelagic subsurface seawater microbial communities from Kabeltonne, Helgoland, North Sea - Helgoland_Spring_Bloom_20160419_1 | ecosystem: Environmental > Aquatic > Marine > Epipelagic ...
TAATTAATACCGAACCAATAGGGAAGTCATCAATAATATAGGGACGTTTTTCACCCGGCTTATTCATCGCATAATGAGCCTTACCATTTTCATGCCATACGCGAAACTCAGCACGCATTCTAAAGCCGTAGGGTTCTGAGGGGAAAATGTCAATATTGGGTAATTCGACCCCCTTGTCATTCATAAGAGCTTGAAATAAAGCTATCTTATGGTCTAACTGTTGTTGGTATCTAGCTTGATCCTGCATATTATCGATGTTCATAAACTGTTATAGGCCTTTTGTGTTTTTGCTGCCATTACAAAATCGTTAATATGTAGGTCTTTTAGATAATGTGACCACCAATAGACTGAAACCTTACCCCATTCAATTATCAAAGTAGGATGATGGTCGGCCTGTTCAGTCAACAGAGTAATGGCTGCGGCAAAATCCATAGCTGCAACAAAATCGCTGCATTTAAAGCGGCCATAAAGCTGTTCAACACTATCTTTTTTAATAATCTCCCAGTTTGGGATCTGAGTAAGAAGTAATTCGCGCTGGCTTGGCGTTACAGCAACTTTATCAAATGATAAATTATTAAGATCGTAATCGATAAGTTTCATAGTTATATGCAGTTTTTAGGTTTGGGAAGACCCGCAAGTTTAGCGATTATTTTGCTGGGACTACCGGGAAAAAGCCTATTAAGATAAAGACTACGCCCCTTATTTACACCTAAATTATCTGCTACTAACTTGCATAGAGGCCTCATTGAGGGTGAGAAGCCGTAGGAACAATAGAAGTTTCTCGCAGTGATTAAAATTTCAAAATGTTCTTTACTAACATGAATACTTTCCTGAATACCAAGTTCACAGGCAAGATCTCGAGACCAGGGCGGTAGCTTTTCTAAATAGTTATCTGTCATAGAGCACTGTGCTATATTTTTTGTATTTAAAGCCCTGCGACTTACAGGGCTTTAAAACGGTTCTTAAATAATTTTAATCATCGCTCATAATACCAAAAATATGTAACAGGCTTAGGAACAGGTTATAAATCATTACAAAAAGTGTCACTGTAGCGGAGATGTAATTACGTTCGCCGCCATGAATAATCGCACTGGTTTGCCACATAATAATTCCTGCCGATAAGAAAGCAAACACTGAGCTAACAGTAATAGCTAATGCTGGAATCTGTAAAAATATATTAGCAATAGCAGCTACGAAGGCAACCAACATACCGGTCATAAGGAAGCCAGTCATAAAATTTAGGTTCTTTTTAGTTGTTAATACATAGGCTGATGCGCCAAAAAATATTAGGGCAGTAGAGCCTAAAGCCAGCATAATTGGGCCTGATCCAGTCACTGCTAAGTACATGCTAATAATTGGGCCGGTGGTAAAGCCAAGCCAGCCAGTCAGCGCGAATACCCAAGCGATGCCCGAAGCATTGTTTTTATTTTTTTCCACCATCCACAGGCAGATAAAATAGGGTAGAAGTGTCCATAGCCCAAAGAATGGTGCTTTTATAGCCATTGAAAGTCCTGCCATCATGGCACTAAACGCTAAGGTGATGCCAAGTAATGTATATGTACTTCTTAGGACCTTTGCTACTGCTGGATCAAGCCCATCCGTTCTAATACCTGTTGTAGTGGCTGAAGCGCTAAATTTGTCCGGATTTGTATTCATGGTTAATGTCCTGATCAATTAAAAAGTATAAGTTAATAATACCCCATAAGGGGGAGTTTTCCAGTATTTAAGAATAGATAAATGCTGTTGTAGCTTGTTAGTTAAAAAAAGAGTAGCCAACGCAATTGCATGATGAAAGTCAGCGAGTTATTGGTTGCTAGGAGCTCTTATGTCAAAATCAATGAGATGATAACCATTAGAATCCCATACTAAATACCAACCCTTATTATGCCAGTCCCCAAGTACAATTCTTTCGCCGTTTTCTTGTTGATGACGATCTGGTCTATGAGTATGACCATGGATGAGGGTTGTAACCTGATGTTTAGACATCACCATTTCTACTGCATCCGCATTAACGTCCATAATTGAGCTAGGTTTGTTGGCGTTAGCAACTTTACTTTTGGCACGCATATTATTAGCTAATCTTTGGCGATAGTTTAGGGGAAGCAACTGAAGGCAAAATTTACTCAAAGGGTGACGTATTTTTCGTCTAAAGCGAATATAGTCAATATCGTCTGTACAAAGTGTATCGCCGTGCATGACTAAAACGGTTTGATCATTATATTCTACGAGGTGTTCATCGCCTAAAAGGGTGGCCCCTGCGGCTTTCATAAAGCGTTTACCTAAAAAGAAATCCCGATTGCCATGCTGAATAAACAATGCGACACCTTTATCAGTAAGCTTTTTTAATGCCTTTTGAACGCTAATACCCGTGGGGCAGGAGTCATCATCGCCAATCCAAGCTTCAAAAAGATCACCCAATACAAATAATGCTTTAGCTCCAGAAGCTTCACTCTGAAGAAAACCCAAAAACGCCCGAGTAACTTCCGGGCGCTCTGGAGAAAGATGTAGATCTGAAACAAACAGAATAGTCATGGCTAGAGTCTAATTAATCTTACTTAGCTGCGTAGCTTTCACTGATAATAGTTTCTGTTATTTCAATGGGGTCCACCGGAACATCTTGGTGGCCAAATGAACTCCCAGTGGGAACAGATTTAATTTTTTCAACAACATTTATACCTTCAATAACTTTTCCAAAAACGGCATAGCCCCAGCCCTGCATGTTTTTTCCACTATGGTTAAGGAAATCGTTATCTGAAACATTAATAAAGAATTGTGAAGATGCCGAATGCGGATCGCCTGTTCTTGCCATGGCTAAAGTGCCGGCTACATTCTTTAAACCATTATCTGCTTCATTTTCAATGCTACCTTTAGCTTGTTTTGGCTGCATATTAGCCGTCATGCCACCACCCTGAACCATAAAACCATTTATTACTCTGTGAAAAACAGTTTCATTGTAAAAATTGTCCTTGGCGTAACTTAAAAAGTTTGCTGATGAGACAGGGGCTTTATCAAAATCCAGCTCTATTGAAATATTGCCCATAGTGGTTCGGAATGTGATCATATTAAATCCATTAAATTATTAGGAAACATTTTCTATTTTAATTTGTATCTACTTTAAATCAAAGAGATCTTTGTGATTATTGAAAATTAATACTAATTAATTTAGTAATTTATAAAAAAAATACCCTTCTAAGAGTCTTAAGGTTTATGTCAGTCCTACTGACAGCTATAATCTCCAACTAATTTAGTTCTTAAGCGAAAGAATATGTCTGATACTGATAAACCAATCAATTTTATCCAGCAAATCATAAGTGATGACCTGGCATTTGGCACTACAACAAAGCTCATCACAAGATTTCCACCAGAGCCCAATGGTTACTTACATATAGGTCATGCAAAATCTATCTGTGTTAATTTTGGACTAGCACAACAGTTTGGTGGCGACTGCCATTTAAGATTTGATGACACTAATCCTGAGAAAGAAAGTGATGAGTTTGTTCAATCTATTATTAAAGATGTGAAATGGCTTGGCTATTCTTGGGCGGGTGATATTCGCTACGCTTCAGATTATTTCGATCAATTCTATCAGTGGGCATGTGATTTAATTGATTGTGATAAAGCCTACGTATGTGAATTAAATGCCGAGCAGATGCGGGAGTATCGTGGAACCTTAACCGAAGTGGGTAAAAACAGTCCCTACAGAGAAAGGCCAAAAGCAAACAGTAGAGCATTACTGCAACAAATGAAAACCGGTGAAATTCCAGAGGGCACTATGACTCTACGCGCTAAAATTGATATGTCTTCACCTAATATTAATATGCGCGATCCTGTGATTTATAGAATTAAAAAAATAACTCACCACAGAACATCAGATGCTTGGAATATATATCCTGCTTATGACTTTGCTCATGGCCAAGAAGATGCTATTGAAGGTGTAACTCATTCTATATGCACGCTTGAATTTGCCGCTAATCGTCCATTATATAACTGGTATATCGAGAATATAGAGGTTCCATCGACGCCCAGTCAGTATGAGTTTGGGCGCTTGAATCTAAACTACAGCATTACTAGTAAGCGTAAGCTTAAAAAGCTAGTCGATGAGGCTCATGTCGATGGGTGGAATGACCCTAGGATGCCAACAATATCGGGGCTTAGACGCAGAGGTGTAACTCCAGCCGCAATTCGTAATTTCTGCGATAGCCTTGCTGTTGCGAAAACCGACGGCGTAGTTGATATTGCTCAATTTGAACACTTTATTCGTGATGATCTCAACAATAACGCACGGCGCGCTATGTGTGTACTTAAGCCATTGTTAGTCAGTTTTTCAAATTACCAACAAACTGAATTATTTACAGCTTCGTGCCATCCTCAAAGGGATGATCTAGGCTCAAGACAGCTACATTTTGACAACAAAATTTATATTGATCGTAACGATTTTTCTGAAGATACAACCTTGTCGCGTAAGAAGTTTAAACGTTTGGTGATTGGAGAATATGTTCGTTTGCGTGGTGCCTATATTATTAGCGCCGATGAAGTTGTTCGAGATGCATCAGGGGAAATTACCGAAATTAAAGCTTCAATTGTACCCGATACCGTAGGGTCAGACGCTCCAGAAGGTATACGTCCAAGGGGTGTTATACATTGGGTTTCGGCAATTAATTCCGTTGATTGCACGATCAATATGTATGATCGTTTATTTACTCAGCCCCAGCCAGACGCAGGGGAGGGTAGTTTTACCGATCACTTAAACCCAAATTCCTTAAACGTTATTACTGGATGTAAGGCAGAGGCAAGCCTCACGGATGCACAACCTGATAATCATTATCAATTTGAGCGAGAGGGCTATTTTTGTCGTGATAGCAAATCAGGCAACCTAGTTTTTAATTGCACAATTGGTCTACGGGATAACTGGAAATCATAGTATGGAATTAAAGCTCTACAATAGTCTCACTAGACAGAAGAAGGCATTTATACCTATAGACTCACAGCGGGTAACTATGTATGCCTGTGGCCCTACGGTTTATAACTATGTGCACATTGGCAATGCCCGTCCAGCCGTTGTTTTTGATACACTTTATCGCGTTTTAAAGACCCTGTATCCCAGGGTAATTTATGCAAGAAATATTACCGATATAGATGACAAAATTATCAATAAATCCAACGAGTTAGGAGAGGACTTTAAGGCAATATCTGAAAAATATGCTCAGGCTTATTTTGACGATATGCAGTCACTTAACACCCTTAAACCAGATTGCGTTCCCTACGCTACACAACACATTCCTGAAATGATTCAAATGATTGAATCACTAATTGCTAAGGGCCATGCCTATACACCAGATCCACACATTGACGCAGGTCGTGGACATGTTCTGTTCTCTGTACCCTCAATGCCGAACTACGGCCTTCTCTCAAAGCGAAGTCTTGATGATCTTATAGCTGGCGCGCGTGTTGAAGTTGCCACTTATAAGCAATATGGAGGAGATTTCATACTCTGGAAACCATCAGCTGTAGATGAACCAGGCTGGGATAGTCCATGGGGTCGTGGTAGACCCGGTTGGCATATAGAGTGTTCTGCCATGATTAAAAAACATCTAGGTGACACTATCGATATCCACGGTGGAGGGCAAGACCTAATTTTTCCTCATCATGAGAATGAAATAGCTCAAAGCTGCTGTGCAAATGAGGGGAAAGATCTTGCTAAATATTGGCTTCATAACGGCTTTATTAATATTGATGGTGAAAAGATGTCAAAGTCTTTGGGTAATTTTCGCTTAGTAAATGATCTACTTAAACAATATCCAGGCGAAGTGCTACGTTATGTTATTTTGTCATCCCATTATCGTTCAGAGCAAAATTTTAGTAAGGAGCTTCTTGATACTGCTTGGCGCTCACTTGATAGTCTCTATGGCTTTATTCGCGGAATTGACGGCCAGAATGATATTCAGGGTGTACTCAATTTAGCTGGAAAAGGGTTTCAAGCACTTTTAGATGATCTAAATACCCCGGTAGCAATCAGTGAAATCTATCGAATTGCTAAAGAAGTTAACCAGGCTTCGGGTAGCCAGCAACATAAACTTTTACAGGAATTAAAAGGTCTTGGTAATCTCCTTGGCATTCTTCAGCGGGATTCTGAGGAATGGTTTACACAGGCTAGAGGTGGCGGTGTTATTGCTGAAAAAGACATTGAATCCCAAATAACTTTAAGGAAACAGGCCAAGCAAGATAAAGACTTCAATAAGGCTGATAGCATTAGAAAGGCATTATTAAAGGCCGGAGTTATCTTAGAAGATAGCAGAGAAGGCACAAAGTGGCGTCGCTCCTAAGGCTCAGGCAATCGATAACCCAGTTTTTTATTTAATTTTTGTAACTCAAAGGTTTCAAGCATATCAACCCCTTGATCTAGGAGTTTTTGACAAAGTTCAGGGGTACCAACTTCAAAGGCTACAAGTTTTGCCTCTCTTAATACTGCGCAAGATGCTTTATTAATATGTTTTGGGATAATCTTATAGCTTACAAACACAAAATTCGATTGAATATCTTTAACTAACTCAGTGAATAAATCAGTCCACTGCTTTAAAACAACACCTACTTTTGGCCAGTTAAGTTTGCGAGCAGCAAGAATTATTTCGTAGTCATAGCTAATCAGAACTACTTGTCTCGCGACTGGTTTAAGAATTTCTTGCACAGACTCCAGCATAATTTCTCTGCCGCAGTAAGCTATAGATTCCTTTTTAAGCTCAACGAACGCTGTAACCTTGGGGTTTGCTTGTAAAATACCAACAAGAGCCTCTAAGGGGCAATTTTTTCACTTGTAAAGAAGTTTCCAAATCGATGTGATTCAGAGGCAGAAAATGTAAGCAGTTGTTCTCGAGAATAGTCTTTTAACATCCCCTCAATACTGCTTACCCGGGCTAAGTCTTTATCATGATAAATAACAGGGAGATGATCTTGACTGAATTGAACATCCAGTTCTATATTGATTGCACCACATTCAATAGCTTTACATAGTGCTAATGCTGTGTTTTCTGGATACTCTGACTGAAGACCCCTATGGGCAACTAAAATATCGAGCGAATAACCTAAGCTGGACATATTAATTTAACGACCTAAGAAACACTTATAATCAGTTAATGAGCTAGGAATAACCTAGTTTTTTTCTGCTGCCATTACCGACTGCAGAATTAACGTATTAATAGTCATTGGGCCTACACCACCCGGAACGGGCGTATAGGCTGAGGCCGTCTCAATAATGGGTGCAAGTTCGATATCACCCACGCCGCCCGGATGGTAACCAGCATCAACCACAACAGCATCATTTTTTATCCATTCAGCTTTTATAAATTCTGGACGGCCAACAGCACCAACAACAATATCCGCCTGTTTAATCAAATCAGGAAGATTTTTGGTTTTAGAATGGCAAATAGTGACCGTGGCGTTCGCATTAAGCAGCATAAGCGCCATAGGTTTTCCGAGAATGGGGCTTCTTCCTACCACAACAGCATGTTTTCCTGACAACTCAATATTATAGGATTCTAAGATACGCATAATACCCTGCGGCGTTGCTGAACCATAGGCGGGTTCATTCATTGCCATCCTACCAAAACCAAGACAGGTGACACCGTCGACATCTTTACCTGCTGCTATTGCATCAAAACAGGCGCGCTCATCAATTTGAGCGGGAACGGGATGCTGTAATAAAATACCATGGCAATCGGGGTTGTTATTAAGCTTTTCAATTGTAACTAGTAGCTCTTCAGTGGTGGTTTGTGCAGATAACTCAACAGCAATACTTTCCATACCAATACGCTTACAGGCATTTTGCTTCATTTTTACATAGGTTGCTGAAGCGGGGTCCGCTCCTACTAAAATGGTTGCAAGAATAGGGGGCTGACCGTTGTTTGCCGCTTTAAGAACAGCTACACGCTGTCTTAATTCAGCCTCTGTTTTGGACGCAAGAGATTTGCCATCAAGAATAAGTGCGGACATAAAGAATTAACCTATTAGTCTTTGTTGAAAAGTTTATGTTGGCTAACACAGGCAAGCTATGAGTTGAAAGCAACCTGTTTTTGCCCATTAATATTTAGTTTTCTATTTTAACTAAAAATATAGAAATTTAAAATCGCAGATAATTTTATTAAATATTTTAAAAAGAAAATGGGGTGGACGACTAAGTTAAAAACTACTCGCATAAACGAAATACCCCACCGCCAAAACACCGCCAAAAATGCATTTTTTGCCTATCAAATCGCTGTAAGTATTTGACTTATAGAGGGAAATAATGGGGTGGACGACGGGGATTGAACCCGCGACCACCGGAATCACAATCCGGGGCTCTACCAACTGAGCTACGTCCACCATCAAAAAGTGCGAGACCAAAGCTGCGCCTAGTTCATCTTAGTAAATGCATAGATTTATGCGATTTCTAAAATGGTGCGCCCGGCAGGATTCGAACCTGCGACCCACGGCTTAGAAGGCCGTTGCTCTATCCAGCTGAGCTACGGGCGCAATCAGAGTAAACCAATTCAGCTTCACTCCACAGCCAGAAAGTGGTCGGGGATGAGGGATTTGAACCCCCGACATCCTGCTCCCAAAGCAGGCGCGCTACCAGACTGCGCTAATCCCCGAATGTCTCACCAAGTGGTCTCTAATGAGAGGGCGCATAATACTGACCAACTTGCATCTCGTCAATCTCAATTAGGTCTCAAACATGATTTTATTTGATTTTACGCGTTAAATATCAATTTCTTATAATTTTATACATAAATTTCATTTACATAATACAAAACCGCAGGGTCAGACTTTGTTGTAGACTGTTAATTACTTCGCGTTACACTTTAGAAAAAAATGGAGGGATTATGTTCAAGGGCGATAATGTAAGTTTACACAAAATTGAGAGGGATTTTCTTGAGCTTAATTTTGACAGCACTCATAGTTCGGTTAATAAACTTGATCAACAGACACTGGCAGAATTAAACAGTGCGATATTAGCGGCTAAATCTGCTCAAAACATTAAAGGCATGCTACTTTCTAGCAATAAGAACGCATTTATTGTTGGGGCTGATATAACCCAATTTAAGCAAATGTTTGATGCCTCTGAAACAGAATTTCTGGAATCTGCTTCGCACATTAATGGCATGATGTCTGCTATTGAAGATTTACCGTTTCCTACGGTAGTTGCGATTAACGGTTTTGCTCTAGGCGGCGGTCTTGAAGTTTGTCTCGCCTGCGATGCTCGCGTTATGTCAAGTTCTGCAAAAATTGGCTTACCAGAGACAGGGCTTGGCATACTGCCTGGATGGGGCGGTACGGTTCGTTTACCTAGGTTAAGTGACTTTGCCACAGCCATTGAATGGGTAACCGCAGGGCAACAATATAAATCTGATGCGGCTTTAAAAGCCGGTATTGTTGATGAGGTAGCTGAGCCTGAAACTGTTAAATCACAGGCTCTAAACTTGTTAACAAAAATGGCCTCTGGCCAGATTGATTATTGTGCCATTCGAAACCGTAAATTATCCCCTGTTAATCAAGCAAATAAACACATTCAAGTAGTCGCCTCTATGGCTCGCGATATCGTAATCAAAAAAACTGCAGGGCATTATCCTGCACCGCTTAAGGCTATTGATTTAATGGTTATGTCTTCGAAGTTGAGCCGAGATAAAGCCATTGAGGCTGAAGCAGGTGTTTTTTACGAGCTGTCACAAAGCTCCGAAGCACGTGCCTTAATTGGTCTCTTTGTTGGTGACCAATTTGTTGCAAAAAAAGCCAAGGGTTACGCAAAAGGACTGGATAATGAGGTTGTCAATATAACACTATCAGGCGTAGTAGGCGCTGGTATTATGGGCGGCGGTATAGCTTTTCAGTCAGCTATGAAAGGTTGTCCCGTGATAATGAAAGATATTGCACAGCCTGCCCTTGATTTAGGCATTAGTGAGGCAACAAAACTTTTAAATAAAGCGGTATCAAAGGGCAAGATGGATGCAAACACAGCAACCACAGTCTTGAGTTCCATTAAACCAACATTAGAGGGCGAAAAGCTTGCTAGTTGTGAGTTTGTTGTTGAGGCGGTGGTTGAACATTTTCCGGTTAAACAGTCTGTAATAACGTCTCTGGAGACGCAATTAAGTTCTGATGCCGTTATCGTCTCAAACACATCCAGTATATCCATTAATAAATTAGCCAAATCCTTATCTAAACCCCAACGCTTTTGTGGTATGCATTTTTTTAACCCAGTACATCTTATGCCGCTTGTAGAAGTAATTCGTGGCGAAAACACCTCTAATAAAACTATTGCAGCAGTTTGCAATCATGCCTTGCGACTCGGCAAAAAGCCCATTGTGGTCAACGATTGCCCTGGCTTTTTAGTCAATCGTGTTCTTTTTGCGCAATGCTTTGCGATGGAGCTTTTATTACAGGACGGTGTAAGTTTCCAGCAGATTGATAATGTAATGGAGCAGTGGGGTATGCCAATGGGGCCAGCTTATCTAATGGATGTTGTAGGCCTAGATACTATCTTACATTGTTATTCTGTTATGACTGATGGCTTACCCGAACGCTTTGTTAAACCCCAAAAAGTTCCAACAGAAGTTTTATTAGAACATAGTCGACTGGGTCAAAAAAATGGATTGGGTTATTACTGTTATGAGCAAAGTAGCAGTGGGCGGCCTAAAAAGAGGGTCGACTCGCAAACTGTCGAACTTTTAGAATCAATAGCAGGTACTAGCCATGAGCTGGATCCGCAAAAAATTATAGAGCGCCTGTTATTACCCTTAGCTGTTGAGATGGCGCATTGTTTAGAAGAAGGCATTGTCGATACTGCAATTGAGGCGGATATGGCGCTAATTTGGGGTGTAGGGTTCCCGCCATTTAAAGGAGGTATCTGCCGCTGGATGGATGAGCAAGGCCTTGATGTAATCTGTCAGAAAGCAGATAGTTATTCAGGGCTGGGCGAGCTCTATAGGCCCACCCAAACCCTTCGAGCAATGGCTAAAAAAGGGGAAAAGTATTACCCCTAGATCTTTCTTGGCTTAGGATCGCCCTGAATGAAGGGGCCATCAACACAGATACGCTTACCCTCAGGTGTAGCACAAGCCCCACAAATGCCCACCCCACATTTTGTCAGGTAATCAATGGCGCTATGAATTTGGTTATCGTTACAGAATTCTCTTTGCACTTCAGCTGCAGCGTGTACCATAGGCGCTGGTCCACAGTTATAAAACATAATATTATCGAGTTCTGCCTGTGACATTTCTTGCAGTCTGGCGCGTAACATTTCGGTTACAAAACCCTTAAAACCTAAGCTACCATCGTCAGTAGCAATATGAACATCAGCAATTTTTTTGCATTCCTCTAGGTAATAATGGCGATTAGCCGTACGGGCGCCAGTGTAGATTTCTGCATTTCCAAAGTCTCTTGCAAGCTGGTAAACAGCAGCTAAGCCAGTACCACCGGCCACTGCCATAATTTTTGCACCTTCATGGGGCTGAACCGCTATGCCATGGGGGCCTCTAACATAAACTTCAGTTCCAGCTTTTAAGTCCATTAAAGCATGAGTAAAAATACCTACATCAATAACAGCCAGCTGAAAGGGATCATCCGATAGCGCAGAAAAGGGTTTTTCACCAACACCTGGCACCCATAAAAATACAAACTCGCCGGCCTGAACATTGATTTTTCGATCAAAGGTTAGTACACAAATATCTTCGCATATTTGCTCATTCTTAACTAAAACAACCGGTTTAAAATCCATATCTATATCATAGCGAATATGACTTTCTGCTTTGTTTGAAGCAAAATAAATATCAGATTCAAGCTGATTAAAATAGTCATTCATTTCAGCGGTTGTTAAACCGGTAAGGGCAGAACCAACACCAATAATATCAGCGCCAGCATCCATTGTTTGCCTAACATCAGCCGCGCTACTAATGCCACCACAACCAATAATAGGTAAATCACAGACAGCACGAATTTCACGAATACATTTAAGCGCGATGGGCAATACAGCCTTACCAGACATACCGCCTGCACCATTACTAAGAACTGGGTGCCCATGAGCGGCGGTGTAACCAGGCCCTAGTGTGTTAATAGCACAAATTGCGTCAGCTCCACCTTCAGCAGCAGCCTTAGCGATTTCTCCAATATTTGGGGTATTTGGGGTTAGCTTTGGAACCACAGGGATGTCCACAGCAGCTTTTACTGCTGCCGTGATTTCACGAACCAAATCTGGGTCCTGGCCCATAGCCATGCCGTACCCTGTTGCATGAGGACAGGATAGGTTTAATTCAAGACCATCAGAGACGGGGGCCATAATCTTGGCTACCTTAACAAATTCTTCAACGCTACCACCAAAAATAGAGGTGAGTAGAAAACGATCCTCAGGCACCTTTAAGCCGGCCATTAGTTCAGCGGCTAAATTAGCGCCAGGGTTTGTCAGTCCAACAGCATTCACAAAACAACCTGGCCCATATTGGCTATAGACGGGCTCTCGATTACCGGCTCTGGGTTCAAGCCCAACACTCTTGGTTGTTATAACACCAATTTGCGGGATTTGATCAAAAGTTGCTTGGATAATTGAGGTGGCGGTGGTTACGATACCTGAGGGTATTGTGAAAATGCCTGAGATATTTTTACCGAGAAATTCTGTATTCAAGATTAGTAGGCTCTAAGAAAATTATTAACAGTCGATATTTGGCCAATTATAATGATTTTTATCATAAAAATCTGCTCCGATTTTAAGTATTGCAATCAACACCATTTAGAATAGAATCAAGTAGCGTTAAATTTTGTTATAGCTTTATTACATAATTATTAAACATTCAGATTACTGTGGGGTACCCTTAAGGTGAAAACCCAATGTTCGGCACTATTAATGGCCGTATTATTTTTTATAAGTCCGGTAATTTTTGCTCAGTATTCCTCTGAAATCTTGACCTATTTAGATAAAGATTCACGATTTCATCCGGTTATTGGTGATCTTGGTATGGTGGTTTCTCAGGAAGCTATTGCTAGTCAAGTAGGCGCAGATATTTTAGCCGCGGGTGGCAATGCTGTTGATGCCGCTGTAGCTACAGGGTTTGCCTTATCTGTAACACTTCCTGGGGCAGGTAATATTGGTGGCGGTGGTTTTATGCTCATCTATCTTGCTAAGCATAAAAAAACACTGGCTATCGATTATCGGGAAATGGCGCCATCAAAAGCTCACAGAGATATGTTTCTTAACAATGAGGGCGATGTTGATAATAAAATGGCACGATTTAGTTCTAAATCGGCTGGCGTCCCAGGCACCGTGGCTGGATTACTTTATGCCCTTGAGCATTATGGCTCTATGAGTCTATCGCAGGTATTAGCACCTGCCATAAAACTCGCAGCTGAAGGCTTTAAAGTTAACCATGATTTATCCGATTCTCTTAAGCTTAACTCTGAACGCTTGCAACAACATAAATCAACCCGCGATTATTTTTTCAAGAAAAATCTTCAATCATATCTTGCTGGAGATATATTAATTCAAGCAGATTTAGCGGCAACTTTATCGAGAATTAAAAAGCAGGGTAAGGCCGGTTTTTATGAGGGGATAACAGCAGAATTAATTGTTAATCAGATGCAAAATTCTGGCGGCCTTATTAGTAAAAAAGATTTACTACATTATAGAGTGGCTGAGCGTGAACCAGTCTGTGGAACCTTTAATCAAATCAACCTATGCGCCATGCCCCCACCATCCTCTGGAGGCATTCATTTAATTCAGATGTTAAATATTCTTGAGGGTTATAACCTAAAAAAAATGGGGCATAACTCTGCGGCTTATATCCACCATTTAGTTGAAGCTATGCGTTCTGCCTATGCTGATCGAAGTCTCTACCTTGGAGACCCTGACTTCGTCACTGTACCTACCCATCAATTGATTGATAAAAAGTATGCCGACCATCTTCGCAATCAAATAGATTCTTCAAAGGCACGTCGTTCATCAGAGGTGCATCCGGGGCTAGAAAAATGGATGGCTCTTAACAAAACTGAAAGTGAAGAAACAACACATTTTTCAACCTGGGATAAAAACGGTAATGTGGTTAGTAATACCTATACGCTAAATTTTCCTTACGGAAACGGTATGGCAGTAAACGGAGCCGGCTTTTTACTTAATAACGAAATGGATGATTTTTCAGCTAAACCTGGCTCGGTAAATGGCTATGGGTTAGTTGGGGGGGCTGCCAATGCTATACTGCCACGTAAGAGACCCTTATCATCAATGACACCCACTATCGTTTTTGATAACAAGAATGTGCCAGTAATGGCTACGGGTAGCCCCGGTGGCAGCACTATTATCACTATAGTTTTACAGATGATTCTTAATTGGTCCGAGTTCGACATGGGAATTGCTGAGTCAACAGCTTCCTCAAGAATTCATCATCAATGGTTACCTGATAAAATCTTTTATGAACAGGGTATATCTGGGGATACGCTTGATATTTTAAGATCAATGGGGCACAACCTTAATAGTAAACCCCGTGTATTAGGCTCCACTCAGAGTATTGCTGTTGACAAACAAAAGGTCCATGGTAGTGCAGATTTTCGAAGGAAAGGGGCTGCAGCTATTGCCACTCCGAATAGAAACTAAAAAGTTCTATCAATTTTTTATAACTGCAGTTTAACTACCGTTATTGTGACTCGCCATTCTGATAGGTGGTTTTATTGCCTAGTGGGGTTTCAATGATTGCCTGTCGATGCTCACCGGTATCATCTGCTAACTCTGGGTATTTCGGGCGCGTCATAAACTGGGCAAACCAGTTTAATAGTAAATCATCGTCATTTAGTGTGTTATTGAGTAACAGTCTAATTTGCTCTAAATAGGCGTTAGAAATTGGCTGATTAGCCATTGATGCGGTTAACTCTGGGTCTCTTAGAATATCATTGTTATAAGCCTTGCTGATAAGCTCTGTAGTTAAATCATCGAGCATTTCAGTAGCTGTAGGGGCGCGAAAGCCAACAGAATATGTAGTGCATTCACCGATGGCTACACCATGATGGCTATATTTAGGTGGCAAATACAACATATCACCGCAGTTGAGTGTCCATTGCTGACTAAAAATCTCGTCAGCAAGAATTCGTAAATTTGGATTGGGTAGTAGGGGGCTAGTATGGTCGCAGAAGCCGCCTACAGACCATTGTCGCTGACCTTCACCCTGCAACAAAAAAACATCATAATTATCAAAGTGCGGGCCTACACTGCCACCATTGGCAGCGTAGCTAACCATAATGTCATCAATTCGCCAACGGGGCAAAAATGAAAATTTCTCTAAAATTCCGGCAACTTCAGGAACCCAAATATCAACTGCTTGAACCAATAAGGTCCAATCGTGATCAGGTAGTGATTGAAAGCGATTTTCTTCAAATGGCCCATGTTCTATTTGCCAATCGTTTCCAATAACCAGCCGTGATTCGACTTCGGGCTCTAGAGAGAGCCCTGCCAATTCATTGCCGTTAATGGGAGGCTGGAAATCAGTAATTGCCTGTTTAACCAATAAGGGCTTTTTTTGCCAATATTCAGCAAGAAATTGCTCTTCTGAAATATCACCCAAAATAGAGAGATTAGTCATAATAATTGTGAAAAAGCCTGTTTAGATGTTTTTAGCTTGTTCTACAGCGTTGCCTATATAGGTGCTTGGCAACATAGCCATTAAATCAGTCTTTGCTTGTTCTGGCATTTCTAAACCTTCTACAAAGACTTTAATTGTTTGCTGATCGATAGTATTTCCTCGAGTTAACGCTTTAAGCTTCTCATAGGGTTTGTCGATGCCATAACGGCGCATTACCGTCTGAATTGGCTCTGCCAATACTTCCCAGCAGTTATCTAAATCTTCCTGTAATCTTTGCTCGTTGAGTTGCAACTTACCTAAACCTTTATCCAGTGAAGCAAATGCGATTATAGAGTAACCAAGACCTACGCCCATATTGCGCAGTACGGTTGAATCTGTAAGATCACGTTGCCAGCGTGAAATGGGCAATTTAGCACTTAAATGGCCATATACAGCATTGGCGATACCCATGTTTCCCTCGGCGTTCTCAAAATCGATGGGGTTAACCTTGTGTGGCATAGTTGACGAGCCAACTTCGCCGGCAATTGTTTTTTGTTTAAAATAGCCAAGGGATATATAGCCCCAAATATCTCGAGAAAAATCAATCAAAATGGTGTTAGTACGTGAAAGGCCATCAAATAACTCGGCTATATAGTCATGGGGTTCAATTTGCGTAGTGTAGGGATTAAAACTTAGCCCCAGACCCTCAATAAACTCCTGTGCATTTTGAGCCCAATCAATATCAGAGTAGGCTGAAAAGTGAGCATTATAATTGCCTACAGCACCATTGATTTTGCCGAGCATAGGTACCTGATTAACCTGTTTTATTTGGCGGCGTAATCTATAGACCACATTAGCTAATTCTTTTCCAACTGTTGTGGGCGATGCTGTTTGCCCGTGAGTACGTGAAAGCATAGGAACATCAGCAAATAATTTTGCCATTTCAGCAAGCTTGTTGGTAATGCTAGTAAGCGCAGGAATCACAACAGTATCACGTCCTTCTTTTAGCATTAGGGCGTGGGAAAGATTATTAATATCTTCAGAAGTGCAGGCAAAATGAATATATTCACTCACAGCATTTAGTTCAGCATGGTCTGCAATGCTCTCTTTAATAAAGTATTCAACTGCTTTTACATCATGGTTTGTAGTACGTTCAATTTCTTTAATACGTTGTGCCTGTTCAATTGAAAAATCATCAACAAGACGGTTTAAAATTTGATTAGCATTATCAGTAAAAGGCTTAACTTCTGCTATCTGTGAATGCTGACTTAACTGTTGCAACCAACGAACTTCAACCATCACGCGAAACCGAATCAGCCCAAATTCACTGAAAATATTTCTTAGATCTGATGTTTTTGATTCATAGCGACCATCAATAGGTGAAATAGCGGTAAGGGCGGTTAGAGGCAAATCTTGCATATATTAATCCAAATTTGAACGAGTTATTTTGTCGAAGATTATAACTGGTTTGTAAATAGATTTCAGACTTCAATAAGCGTGAAGGGGGTAAATTTATTTTTCCGGTATAACCTTAAGAATTGCGTTGCGCTGAAGTAAAAGATGTCTTCGCTTACCTCCTAGCTGGCGCCATAAAAAGCCATTTCTAATGGCAGCAAACAACATACATCGTATTCTGGCCGCAATAGCCGGCTGTTGAACATAGACAGCTGAGCCCATAACCTTAATTCTCAAGCGCATTTTACTTATTGTATCCAAGTAAAGTGAGCCAATATTGGTGTATACATTATCATGGGTTAAAGAGAAGTGTTTCGCTTGATGGCCGGCATTTTCAATTCCAATTTTTATCTTTGAAAGCAGCTCTGAATCACTTGAAATTTTACCCGCCAAATGAATTGACGACATTACATACCCAATAATTTCTTTGTGTTTTGGGTCAGTGAAATTATTTTTATTTTGCAGAAAGTTTTGCAAAATAAATAACCCATCATGTAGGTTTCCATTGGCACCATAAAGCTGTGACAAAGAATCTGGGTTTTGATTGAGCAGGGTAGACATAGCAAATTGCATTTTATCTGCATCTGGTTCCCCACTATGCGCAAGCTTGTAAACCTGATGTGAGGCTTGAAAGATAGCGGCTAACGCAAGGGTCTGGTGCTCTGTTGGCGTAGAAAAAAACATTGAATCTCTCACTATGATGAAGCGACAGGTTCACGTTGATCTGATTTCCAAGCTTTGTCTATAACACCTCCACCAAGGCAATGATCATCAATATAGAAAACTACTGATTGCCCTGGCGTAACTGCTCTTTGCGGTTCATTAAACACCACATGACATTGTTCAGCATTATCAATGATTACCTCACAGGCTTGATCCGGTTGACGGTACCTAGTCTTAGCGACACATTTAAGTCGTCTAGTTTTGGGTATTCCGTTAATCCAATGAACATCTGACGCTTCAAGATTATTGGTGTAAAGCAGAGGGTGATCGGTTCCTTGGCCTACCAATAAAACATTGTTATCAAGATCTTTGCGTAGGCTAAACCAGGGTTCATCACTGGCATCTTTTACGCCGCCTATACCCAAACCCTGTCGTTGCCCTAACGTATAAAACATTAATCCCTGATGTTCGCCCATATCTCGACCCTCCGGCGTCATCATTCGACCCGGCTGAGCAGGAAGGTATTGTTTTAAAAAGTCATTAAAACGACGTTCGCCAATAAAGCATATACCGGTACTGTCTTTTTTCTTTGAGGTTACAAAATCATTATTTTGTGCCATTTCGCGAACTTCAGATTTTTCAAGCTCACCCACCGGGAAGAGTGTCTTACTAAGGGCCGATACACCGACAGCATGCAAGAAGTAACTTTGATCTTTATTGTTGTCCAAACCCTTTAAAAGTGTTGCCTGACCCTCAGAAGAACCTCGTCTTACATAATGGCCAGTGGCAATATATTTTGCCCCTAGCATCTCCGCATATTGTAAAAATACTTTAAATTTGATTTCGCGATTGCAAAGGATATCTGGGTTGGGCGTTCTTCCAGCTTTGTATTCGGACAAAAAGTGCTCAAACACATTATCCCAATAATCAGCAGCAAAATTGGCGGTATGCAAAGTGATACCTATCTTGTCACAAACCTGCTGAGCATCGTGCAAATCTTGGATAGCAGTGCAATATTCAGAGCCGTCATCTTCATCCCAGTTTTTCATAAACAGTCCCTCTACAGCAAAGCCCTGCTGCTTTAACAGTAGGGCAGCGACAGAGCTATCTACACCGCCGGACATGCCGACAATTACCTTTTCAGAATTACTCATTGAATCAAATTCATATTAATTTAATCGCTTACTATAAATGGTTACGAAATATTTCCAAAGGAAAAAGCTGACCTTGCTCGAAGTCAAGAATACAGGTGAGTACAACCTCGCTTCGCAAGTTTTCGGTATTGTGATATATCTCATCTAAAGAAAGCCATACAACTTCATCTATATCAGCGTCGATCTGTGCATTTGAATCCAATGAAATAGGTTTAGCTGAAAAGGCTATACGGTAATAAGTAATGCCTGTTACCTCTGACTTAGAACTATAAATACCAACTAAATTTTCAATCGCAATATGCCAGCCGGTTTCTTCATAGGTTTCCCTAATAGCTGCTTTTACTATGTCTTCACCGGGCTCTACATGACCTGCAGGTTGATTAATAACTGACTTTCCACAATCAGTTTCTTTAACTAATAGGTATTGATTGTTATGTTTAATAACCGCGGCAACTGTTAAATGTATTTTACCTGGCATGCTAGGTTTCATCTCTTAAAAATTTCTTCAAAAGTTCAGCAGCGGAATTGCCTTTAACTACTTTATGTTCACCAATGGACACATCTTTAATACTCACTTTACCTATCTTGGCACGTATAAGCCTAAGGGTAGGGAGCCCGACAGCTGCTGTCATACGCCTTACCTGTCGATTTCGTCCCTCAGAAATACTTAGTTCAATCCAGCTATCAGCAATAGTTTTACGCACCCTAATGGGCGGGTTTCTATCCCATACATCAGGCTGGATTATGGTTTTGCAGTTAATTGCACAAGCAAGCCCATCTTTTAATTCAATACCATCTAGAAGCTTTTCACAGTGTTGTTGATCTGCAATACCTTCTACCTGAACCCAATAAGTTTTTGTCAGCTTATATTTCGGGTGACTTATCAATGATTGAAGTTTTCCATCATCGGTTAAAAGCAGAAGACCTTCTGAATCAAAATCTAAACGTCCTGCAGGGTATACCTTTTGGATATTAATAAAATCAGATAGCGTTTTGCGACCTGTTTCATCAGTAAATTGACTCAACACATGAAAAGGTTTGTTAAATATAATCAACTTTGACACTAATTTACCTCTAAAAACGACATTCTATAATAAACAGGGTTACAAAAAGAACAGTAAAACGTGTAAAATCGCCCCCCAACACTTTAAAAGTAATTTCACATTCATAATATTCATTCCATGGAGAATCTTAATGGGTTACCAGCATATCCAGATTCCACAATCTGGCGAAAAGATTTCAGTTAATAGCGACCTCAGCCTTAATGTACCTAATAATCCAATTATTCCCTACATAGAAGGTGATGGCATTGGCTTTGACATCACTCCAGTAATGATTAAAGTAATTGATGCTGCTGTAGAAAAAGCCTATGCCGGTGATAAGAAGATCTCTTGGATGGAAGTTTTTTGTGGTGAAAAAGCAGCCGATAAATACGACGGTGACTGGTTTCCCGCTGAGACACTTGATGCCATCAAAGACTATGCAGTCTCTATCAAAGGCCCATTAACTACACCTGTAGGCGGTGGCTTTAGATCGCTTAATGTTGCGCTTCGTCAAGAGCTTGATCTTTTTGTTTGCCAGCGACCTGTGCGTTGGTTTGCCGGTGTACCCTCACCCGTAAAAGAGCCCAACAAGGTTGATATGTGTATCTTCCGTGAAAACTCAGAAGATATATACGCGGGTATCGAATGGCGTGCTGGCTCTGAAGAAGCAGGAAAGGTCATTGATTTTCTTCAAACTGAAATGGGCGTTAAGAAAATACGTTTTGATAAAAACTGTGGTATTGGTGTAAAGCCAGTTTCAGAGCAAGGCACTAAACGCCTAGTTACTAAAGCGCTGCAATATGCAATTGATCAAAATAAGCCATCAGTTACTCTTGTTCACAAAGGTAATATCATGAAGTTTACCGAAGGTGCTTTTTGTGAATGGGGCTATGAAGTTGCCCGAGAACAGTTTGGAGCAGAGCCTCTAGATGGCGGCCCATGGCACGTATTCAAAAACCCAAATAATGGCGAAGATATCGTTGTCAAAGACGTTATTGCCGACGCCATGCTTCAGCAAATCATCTTAAGACCAGATGAATATAGCGTTATTGCTACTCTTAACCTTAATGGTGACTATATTTCTGATGCGTTAGCCGCTCAAGTTGGTGGCATTGGTATTGCACCGGGTGCAAACCTTTCTGACAATATTGCTATCTTTGAAGCAACTCACGGTACAGCCCCTAAGTATGCAGGCCAAGACAAGGTTAACCCAGGCTCTTTGATTCTTTCTGCAGAGATGATGCTTCGTCATCTTGGTTGGTTTGACGCTGCTGATCTTGTAATCACTGGTATTGAGGGTGCTATTTCAAATAAAACAGTTACCTATGATTTTGAAAGACTTATGTCTGACGCTGAGCTAAAATCATGTTCTGATTTTGGCAATGCCATTATTACTAATATGTAATATGTAAAACTCACTACCCTGATTAATATTAATTAAACAGGGTAGTGTTTTATCTTCACTTTATTAGCTGCATAATTTGTTGAAAACACATGACTCTTAGCACCTTAATGACTCACTTGCAGGCGTAACATTTATCGCATGTAAACCTCTTTCACCATTTTGCATTTCATAATTGACTAATTGGCCTGCTTTTAATGTTCTATAGCCGTCACCTAATATAGAACTGTAGTGGACAAATATATCTTTTTTCAAACCTTCATTTAAGATAAAACCGAATCCTTTCGAGTTACTGAACCATTTAATCGTCCCTGAATCTGCCATAATGTGTCGCCTTCATCCTTATTTTAAGCAGTTAAATTGAGTGATAATCGATCAACCAATTTTAGTATAGTAACTTTTTACAAAATCGCAGTGCATTAGTTATTCTTTTTATAATTTCTGTAAAATTATACCTAACCACTTAGTTGTGGTATAAAATTATTCTATAAACGTAATATAAAATGGTAGTTTTTTAAATGAGTGAACATAGTCAGATTCCTCTTCATGATGATGAGACCATAGCCGAAGAAGTGCAACCTCATCTTAAAGAACCCACAATGTATCAGGTGGTTCTTCTTAATGATGACTTTACTCCAATGGAGTTTGTTGTAGAGCTTTTGGAAACATTCTTTTTTCATTCACCTGAGAGCGCAACCAAAATAATGCTTGAAATTCATCATTCCGGAAAGGGCATTTGTGGTATTTATACTGAGGATGTTGCGGCAACGAAAACGACAGTAGTCAATGATTATTCACAACAACATGAGCATCCATTGCGTTGTGAATTTGAACCCTTTAATCCTAAAGAGTCATAATTATGCTCAGTAAAGATTTAGAATTAACACTTAATCGTGCATATAAAAATGCGCAGGGTTTACGTCATGAGTTCATGACTGTAGAGCATTTGCTGCTCGCTTTACTGGAAGACAATTCAGCTATACAGGTGCTTAAAGCCTGTGGCGTTGATTTATCCACTCTACAGCAGGATCTGATTGAATTTATAGACGCTACTATTTCTAAGGTTCCAAAAACTCAGAATTATGAAGCAGAAGTTGATGTTCAGCCAACTCATGGATTTCAACGTGTTTTACAACGCGCAGTTTTTCAAGTTAGTTCTAGCACCGATGAAGAAGTAATGGGTGCTAATGTTGTTGTTGCCATTTTTAGCGAACAAGAAAGTCAGGCCGTCTATTTCTTAAGATTACAAAATGTCGCCCGCATTGATGTTGTTAATTTTATATCACACGGAATTTCAAAAACTCCTACCGATCAACTTTCCTCAGAAGGCATTGAAAGCAACCACCAGTCCAGTAATTCTGGTGAGAGTCAATCCAAAGACAGTAATCTATTAGCGCAATTTACTACTAATCTAAATGAGGCTGCAAAGCAGGGTCGTTTAGATCCTCTAGTTGGCCGCATTGATGAGCTAAATCGAGTTAGTCAGACACTAATTCGTAGGCGTAAAAATAACCCTCTATTAGTCGGTGAATCCGGTGTTGGTAAAACTGTTATAGCAGAGGGTTTAGCCCAGTTAATTGTAGAGGGTAACTCCCCAGAACCACTTCATGATTTCACTATTTATTCACTGGATCTGGGCGGACTTTTGGCTGGAACCAAATACAGAGGTGATTTTGAAAAGCGCCTTAAAGGGCTTATAAAAGAGCTAGCCGATGTGGATAAAAGCATTTTATTTATTGATGAAATACATACTATTGTTGGTGCTGGTTCCGCCTCTGGAGGGGTTCTCGATGCCTCTAATTTGCTCAAACCATTATTATCTGCAGGGCAACTTAGATGCCTTGGCTCTACAACATTCCAAGAATATAGAGAAATCTTTGACAAAGACCGTGCGCTTTCAAGGCGCTTTCAAAAGGTGGATATTAATGAACCCTCGGTAATCGAAACCTATCAAATTTTAATGGGCTTACGTAATAAATTCGAAAACCATCATGATTTAAAGTATACCAATACTGCTCTTAAGGCAGCGGCAGAACTCTCGCACAAGCATATAAATGACAGATTTCTGCCTGACAAAGCAATAGATGTCATAGATGAAGCGGGTGCTTTCCAGCGCTTACAGTCAAAAAGTCGCCAAAAGAAAACCATTGGCGTCACTGATATAGAACTAATTGTTTCAAAAATAGCTCAGATTCCAACTAAAACTATTTCTTCGTCTGACAAATCTAAATTACAGGGTCTATCAGATCAGCTTCGGTTAGTGGTATTTGGCCAGGATCCAGCCATTGAAGCACTGACCACAGCTATTAAACTTGCACGGGCAGGTCTAAGGGAAGGTGAGCGACCCATTGGTAATTTCCTATTTGCTGGCCCAACCGGTGTCGGTAAAACAGAGATGAGTCGGCAACTTTCGAAGCTTCTTGGCATACCACTTATACGTTTTGATATGTCTGAATATATGGAGCGTCATGCAGTTTCGCGGCTTATTGGTGCGCCTCCGGGTTATGTTGGCTTTGATCAGGGTGGCCTTTTGACTGAGTCAGTAGCCCAACAGCCCCATGCTGTGGTGTTACTTGATGAGGTTGAAAAAGCCCACCCAGACATCTTTAACTTGCTCTTACAAGTAATGGACCATGGCACCTTAACTGATAATAACGGTCGTAAAACAGATTTTCGCAATATCATTCTAATCATGACCACCAACGCCGGTGCCGAAAGTTTAAATCGCGCATCTATTGGTTTTTCCACCCAAGATCACAGTACCGACGCCCTTGAGGATGTTAAAAAGACATTTACACCTGAATTTAGAAACCGACTAGATACAGTAGTTCAGTTTGGCAGCCTGCCTTTAAACTTCATTAAGACCGTTGTCGATAAATTTTTGGTTAAGCTACAAAACCAACTTGATGATAAAAAGGTTTTTTTAACCGTTGATGAAGAGGCAAGAAACTGGCTTGCAGTTAATGGCTACGATGAAAAAATGGGCGCACGCCCGATGGACCGATTGATTCAGGAAAAGATTAAAAAACCCCTTGCTGAAGAGGTTTTATTTGGTTCTTTAAGCCACAGAGGAGGGGACGTCTTAGTGACTGTTAAAGAAGATAACCTGAGTATTTTAATTGAAGCCATGGCACTTTCTGAAACTTAAGAACCCGGTCTACAAAATTACCTTTCGCGGAAGGTGATACGACCTTTTGTAAGATCATAAGGGGTCATCTCGACCTTAACCTTATCGCCTGTCAAAATACGAATATAATGCTTTCTCATCTTTCCAGAGATGTGCGCGATGATAACATGATCATTTTCAAGCTTAACTTTGAACATGGTATTAGGCAGGGTATCAATTACCTCGCCGTCGAATTCAATGTGATCTTCTTTTGCCATAGTAAGTTTGGTACTTTGTAAAAAGCGCGCAGTTTGCCCTAAATTGAGGAACATAGCAAAGTCATTTACAACAAGTTTCAGCTATTTTCTCAAAGAATACAGTTAAAATAGCTATATCTCTGCTTGATAATGATTGTGCCAATTGAGGTTGTAGTCACGTGCAACCTGTAATTTTTCTAAAAATCTCTCTCTCGTAATTGATTGTCCACCCATACTAATCAGATGGTTCGTTACAAGCTGACAATCTATTAGAGTATAACCTAATATGTTTAGATGATTGCATAGGTGAAATAGGGCTATCTTAGACCCATTGGGTCTGCTGCTAAACATCGATTCCCCGCAAAAAATTCTTCCAACTGCAACACCGTAGGCACCACCTATAAGCTTTTCACCTTCCCAGATTTCGACGGAATGTGCCTTGCCACATTTATAAAGCTCAGTATAGGTCACAATCATATCTGCGTTTATCCAGGTGTCAGAAGCTGATTCACGATGAGCGCAGGCCTGAATAATTTGATCAAAAGCTCTATCAAAGCTCACTGTTACAACTTGCTTACGTAACTGTTTCTGAAGACTTTTAGAAACATGTAATTTTTTTGGGTTAATTACACAACGAGTACTAGGTGACCACCATAAAATGGGGTCTTGATCGCCATACCAGGGAAATATGCCATTGTAATAGGCATTGTAGACCGTATCTGGCAGTAGGTTTCCACCTGCTGCCAGCAGACCATCGGGTTCATCTAATGCAGTATCAGGTTCTGGAAAGTGGGGTGACTGGGGATCCAGAACTACAAGCTCCATATTTAATCGTCTAAAAATCTTTCAGCATCAAGGGCAGCCATACAGCCTGTACCGGCTGAAGTAACGGCTTGACGATAAACATGATCTGCTACATCACCTGCTGCAAATACACCTTTAATACTCGTCTCAGTAGCATTACCTGACATTCCGCCTGCAATGGTTATATAGCCATCTTTCATAGTGAGTTGATCAGCAAAAATATCAGTATTAGGCTTATGACCAATGGCAATAAAGACACCCTCGAGATCAATTTCTTTTGCATTGTCGTCATTGTCTACAAGCTGCACTCCAGTAACACCGGCATCATCACCCAAAACTTCATTGAGGTTATGATTCCATTCGATACTAATATTACCTTGACGCTCTTTTTCAAAAAGTTTGTCTTGCAACATTTTTTCAGCACGCAAACTATCTCTGCGGTGAACTAGAACTACTTCAGAGCAAATGTTAGATAGATACAGTGCTTCTTCCACAGCGGTATTGCCACCGCCAACAACTGCAACCTTTTTATTTCTGTAGAAAAAACCATCACAGGTTGCACAGGCAGAAACACCCTTACCCATAAAGGCTTCTTCTGAGGGGAGACCTAAGTACTGGGCAGAGGCCCCGGTTGCAATAATAAGTGAATCACAGGTATACGAATGAGTTCCAACCAACTTAAAGGGTCGCTCTGTAAGTTCAACTGTTTCTATATGGTCAAATATAGTCTTGGTATCAAAGCGTTCTGCATGACGTTGCATTCTAGCCATTAGTTCTGGCCCCTGAACACCTTCATCATCGCCTGGCCAGTTATCAACGTCAGTTGTTGTAGTAAGCTGGCCTCCTTGTTGAATGCCCGTTATTACTACTGGGTTTAGGTTGGCTCTAGCGGCGTATACAGCAGCCGTCCATCCAGCAGGGCCAGACCCCAGAATGATAAGAGGAAAATGTTGTACATCGGACATAATAAATTTCTCAGGTAATAAATTATAATTTTGGTTCAATAAAACCGTTATTTCATTTCCCTATAATAATGTTTCCAGCACTAGTCACCAATTACTTTTTAAAAAATTTTACATTGTTGACTAATATAAGCAGGCTGATCGTGGTGTTTAATCAAAATTAAGCTACAATTACGGCTTAATCGAGAGAATAGGTCCCTTTACATTGAGTAATAAACAATTAAAACAAAATAGCTCGACAGCTGGTATACAAGCCAATTCTGATACAAGAAGGTCTAAGCAGCTACTTACTGAAGGAGCCTTAATAGGGTGTATTGCACTCTGTCTTATTATGATGGTGGCTCTGTTAAGTTATTCTCCCCAGGATCCGGGCTGGTCTAAAACTGCAACCACAACTCAAGTTGTTAATGCCATCGGTCCAGCCGGTGCGTTGTTTGCTGACATCCTGTTTAATCTGTTTGGTACAATGGCATTTCTATTTCCTCTTTTATTGGCAGCAAGAGCTTTACAGATTTTACGCACCTGCTTATTAAAAGAAGCAATGCCCTTTGATTCTGTAACGTTTAGTTTACGAATGATTGGGTTTGTCTTAGTTATGGTCAGTGCAACCTCCCTTGCCAATATACAGTTTGATGATAGCCTCACCGGCTATCCCTCAGGTTTTGGAGGTGTTCTCGGCAAAACAGTTAGCGAGTCTGTGCTTGAAGTATTTAGTTATACCGGTGCCACCGTTATTTTATTGTCACTGTTTCTCTTTGGACTAACAGTCTTTGCTGAGATTTCATGGATTTTGTTTATCGACTCACTGGGTGTTATAGCTATTTCTACAGGGCGATGGGTCGCTGACCATTTTTCAGAGTTTAGACGCAAACAACTTGAAAAACATATTGCAAAAGAATCAAGAGCGGAGCGTTCTATAAAAGTCGAGGCCGCCACTAAGAAAAAACAACAAAGAGCCCCAGTCACCATTAACACCCCTGAAAATAGGGTGAAACACAGTAAAAGAGTAGAAAAAGAAAAACAGCAGACATTATTTGTTGATGAAAAACTTGTTGGGGTTCTACCCCCACTTAACTTGCTTGATGAGCAAGACAAATCGTCCAATACTGGCTACTCCACAGAATCTCTTGAGCATTTATCCCGACTTCTTGAGGTTAAATTACAGGATTTTGGCATAAGTGCTAATGTGGTTGAAGTTCTCCCAGGTCCTGTAGTCACTCGATTCGAAATACAACCAGCGGCAGGCATTAAGGTCAGTCGTATTAGTGGTTTAGCTAAGGATTTAGCACGTTCTATGGCGGTTATAAGCGTGCGTGTAGTTGAAGTTATTCCGGGTAAGGCGGTCGTAGGTATCGAGATACCGAATGAAACGAGGGAAATGGTTCGCTTGAGTGAAGTATTAAGTTCAGAAGCCTATGATAACTCAAAGTCGCCATTAACACTCGCCTTAGGCAATGATATTGCAGGTATTCCAGTCGTTGCCGATTTAGCTAAGATGCCACATTTATTGGTAGCAGGAACCACTGGCTCAGGTAAGTCTGTCGGTATTAACGCTATGCTGCTCAGCCTTCTCTTTAAAGCATCACCTGACGAAGTGAAACTTATACTTATTGATCCTAAAATGCTTGAATTATCTGTTTACGACGATATACCTCACCTATTAACTCCTGTTATTACGGATATGAAAGATGCTTCAAGTGGCCTGCGCTGGTGTGTTGGCGAAATGGAACGCAGATATAAATTAATGGCTGCGCTTGGGGTTAGAAACATAGCCGGTTACAATAAAAAAATTGAAGATGCTGATAAAGATGGCAACCCTATTATTGATCCTCTCTGGGTGTTTAACCCAGATGAAATGGGCTGGGACGCAACACAGGAGGCACCTGAAGCCCCGGTTCTTGAAACTCTTCCCTATATTGTTGTTGTCGTAGACGAATTCGCTGACATGATGATGATTGTAGGAAAAAAAGTTGAACAACTTATTGCTCGAATTGCCCAAAAAGCCAGGGCTGCAGGAATTCATCTTATTTTAGCGACTCAGCGTCCATCTGTTGATGTCATTACTGGCCTTATAAAAGCCAATGTTCCTTCGAGAATTGGCTTTCAGGTTTCATCAAAAATTGACTCCAGAACTATTCTTGATCAGGGTGGGGCAGAGCAATTACTGGGCCACGGTGACATGCTTTATTTACCGCCAGGTACCAGTGTACCAGAACGAATACATGGTGCTTTTGTTGATGATCACGAAGTTCATAAGGTTGTTGCTGACTGGAAGCGTCGAGGCCAACCTAATTACTTGGAGGAAATTACTGATGAGGCTTCATCTTCTGGCGTTTTGGTACCTGGATTTAATAGCAGTGAAGATTCAGATGACAATGCAGAGAGCGACCCTCTTTATGACGAAGCCGTCGCTTTTGTTCTTGAGACAAGAAAAGCTTCTATATCCTCAGTTCAAAGAAAGCTAAGAGTCGGCTATAACCGTGCAGCAAGGCTAATTGAGCAAATGGAAGCCAGCGGCGTTGTTAGCTCCATGGGGAATAATGGCAGCAGGGAAGTACTGGCACCTTCATCGGGAAACCATTAGTTACTATGAAAGTATTATCAATATCATTAGGCTTTTTTACGGCATCTATTTTTCCTTATTATGCCTATTCAGATCAATTATCGGAGCAAAAACTCTCATCTCTATTGTTACCTATCAACGGTTTTTCCGCTGACTTTTCTCAACAATTATCAACCCAAGATGGTGATATCTTCCAGCGTTCATCTGGTTCATTGTCAGCGCTTAAACCTAACCTGTTACGATGGATTGTGGCTGAGCCTTTAGCTCAAGAAATGATTAGCAATGGTCAACGCCTATGGATATATGATCCAGATTTACAGCAGGTAGTTATCCAACCCTACAGTGAGAGTCCAAGCTCGTCTCCAATCTCATTGTTTCTTGGCGATAGCCAGCAGCTGAGTAACCATTTTGAGGTGGTAGCTCAGACTGTTAATAGCCAATCACATCAAATATTTGAGCTAAAAACAGTTAATCCCAACGCGCTTTATACTAATTTAAAAATAGAGTTTGATGGCCCGCAACCAAAGGAAATTAGTTTTACTGATTCCCTTGGTCAAATCACAGTACTTACATTATCTGAAGTTAAGGTAAACCCAATTTTTACATCATCTGACTTTACTTTTGACATTCCAGAAGGGGTGGATATTGTAAATTATGTCAACTGATCTATTTACTCAAAAATCTTATCAGCCATTAGCATCGAAACAACGGCCTACTGCTCTCGATAAATTTTTCGGACAACAGCATATTTTAAGTGAGGGAAAACCCTTATTTGAAGCAATAAAAACAGGACAGAGCCATTCCATGATACTTTGGGGGCCGCCAGGTGTTGGTAAGACTACATTAGCAAAAATTGTCGCCAGCTCTTCAGATGCACATTTCGAATCAATATCAGCCGTACTTTCAGGCGTAAAAGAAATAAGAGCCGCAATTTCTAATGCCCAGCAACAGCGCGATAGTTTTGGTCGTAAAACTATTTTATTTGTTGATGAGGTCCATCGGTTTAATAAGTCCCAACAGGATGCTTTTTTACCCTATGTTGAAGATGGAACCGTAATATTTATTGGTGCGACCACTGAAAATCCCACCTTTGAGCTGAACAATGCACTACTGTCGAGATGCCGCGTTTATGTATTAAAGAGCCTAGATATTGACCAGATTAAACTTATTATTAACCATGCGTTACCCCAATTGCAGGCTCATTCAAAACAAACACTGTCTATTGAAGATAAGGCCTTAGAGCTACTTGCCAATGCCGCTGACGGCGATGCGCGAAGAGCGCTTAACCTATTAGAGATTGCTGCTGATCTAGTACCTGCCAATAACACTGAGCTTAATAGTGAAACACTTCAGCAGGTATTAGTTGGAGACACTCGCAGATTTGATAATAAAGGCGAGTATTTCTATGATCAGATATCAGCCTTACATAAATCAGTAAGAGGTTCAAACCCTGATGGAGCTTTGTATTGGTTATGCCGTATGCTTGATGGCGGTTGCGACCCTCTTTATATAGCGCGAAGACTCGTTCGTATCGCAAGTGAAGATATTGGTAATGCTGACCCAAGAGCCTTGGAAATCACGCTTAATGCTTGGCAATCACAGGAGCGTTTGGGTAGCCCTGAAGGACAGCTAAGTCTTGCTCAAGCTACCATTTACATCTCTATTGCAGCCAAAAGTAATGCCGTCTATAACGCATATAATCAGGCTATGGCTGACGTTCGATCTAATCCGAGCTATGAGGTTCCTCTTCATCTTCGCAATGCGCCGACAAAGCTAATGAAAGAGCTCGATCATGGTAAAGGGTACAGATACGCCCATAATGAAGAAAATGGTTATGCAGCAGCAGAAAACTATTTGCCTGAAGCGCTTAAAGATAAACAATATTATTTACCCACTGAACGCGGGTTAGAGGGTAAAATCGCTGAAAAAATGCAATACCTTAAAACTCTCGACAAACAATATAAGGAACAAAACTAATGCAGTGGTTTACCATCGCCTTAGGCGGAGCACTTGGCGCTGTATGCCGATACTGGGTTAGTAGCTCACTGCTGCCAATAACTAGCTTTAAGTTTCCCTATGCGACACTTTCTGTCAATGTACTTGGCAGTTTATTTATGGGTATGTTGTATGTATTAATTGTTGAAAAGGGTGGTTTACCCGACCATGCACGTAATTTATTAATGGTTGGTTTTTTAGGTGCTTTTACAACTTTTTCAACATTCTCGCTTGATGCCATCAGTTTATGGCAAAATGGCGGCCAATTTATGGCGCTGACTTATGTATTATCTTCATTATTTCTGTGCCTATTGGCTGCAATAGCCGCCATCTGGCTAACTCGACTTTTTTAAGGATTATATTATGCTTGACCCGAAACTACTGCGTTCGGAGCTAAATCAAATAGCTCAAAGCCTCCGTACAAAAGGCTTTGAGCTTAACTGTGATGAGTTTTTGTCACTCGAAGCACAGCGTAAGGAGTTACAGTTAAAAGCCGAATCACTTCAGCAAGAAAGAAATGTCTACGCAAAAAGCATGGGCAAACTAATTGGGCAGGCGAAGTCAAAAGGTGAAGATATTGAACCATTGAAGGCTCGGGGCGAAGAACTTAAAAAAGCAAGTACTGACGCTGACGCTAACCTCGCTAAGGTTCAGATTCAATTAGATGCGTTGCTACAAGGCATTCCTAATATTCCAGACAATACTGTCCCTGAGGGTCAGAATGAAGATGATAACGTCGAAATACGCCGCTGGGGCGAGCCTCAAAAATTTGAATTTGAGGCTAAAGATCATGTTGATATAGGTAATGATCTTAAGGGTTTAGATTTTGATACAGCCGCTAAAATAACAGGCTCACGTTTTGCTCAAATGAGTGGAGATCTTGCTAGACTTCATAGGGCGTTAACACAATTTATGCTCAATACCCATATTGAAGAACATGGCTATAAAGAAGTCTATGTGCCTTACATAGTCAACGCTGAATCCTTATTTGGTACCGGACAGTTACCTAAATTTGAACAAGACCTGTTTAAGCTTGATGACGAGAGAAACTACTATCTAATACCGACCGCTGAAGTGCCAGTTACTAATATTCATCGCAATGATATTTTAGAAATACTTCCGGTTAAATATGTGTCACATACCCCCTGTTTTCGAAGCGAAGCTGGGAGTAGTGGCCGTGACACACGGGGAATGATTCGCCAGCATCAGTTTGAAAAAGTTGAAATGGTTCAGTTTGTTCATCCGGATAATTCAAGCGAAGCCCACGAATCACTTACTAGTCATGCTGAAAATATTTTACAAAAACTCGGCTTACCCTATAGAACGGTTGTTCTCTGTGGGGGCGACTTAGGGTTCTCGTCGGCTAAAACCTATGATATAGAAGTTTGGTTACCATCCCAGGAAACCTACAGAGAGATTTCATCCTGTAGCAATTTCACTGACTTTCAGGCACGAAGAATGAAGGCAAGATTTAGAAACATTGAAGGTAAAACTGAGTTTTTACATACTATTAATGGCTCTGGGTTAGCGGTAGGGAGAACGCTTATTGCGGTAATGGAAAATTACCAACAGGCAGATGGCTCGATTACCATACCCGAAGTTTTACGCCCCTTTATGGGCGGCCTCGCTGTTATTAGCTAATGGATTTTTTACCCCTTTTTCATAATCTCAATAATAGACGTGTATTAGTTATAGGTGGAGGCGAAATTGCTCTTCGTAAAGTTCGCTTAGTTACAGAAGCGGGTGCTCTTATAACGATTATTGCCAAAGATTTTTGCAATGATCTGCGAAAAATGCACATTGCTGAGCAGCAAAAAGGCATACATACCCTTGAGCTTATCACTGCCCCCTATGAAGAAAAGCATATCAACTTATACCCTAAAACGGTTTTAGTGATTGCGGCAACCAATGATGCCGAGTTAAACCGTCTGGTCTCAAAGCATGCACAAGCTGTCAATATACTTTCAAATGTAGTGGATGATCCCGGTTACTCAACTGTGATTTTTCCCTCAATAGTAGATAGGTCGCCTATACAAATTGCTATCTCAAGCGGTGGCGATGCACCTGTTCTGGTAAGACTTATTAGAACCCAGCTAGAAAGTTTATTTCCCGCAGGAATGAGCAAGCTTGCTGCCTTAGCCGGAAGCTTTAGGGAAAGAGTAAAGGCTAAATTTTCAGAGGGTGCTGATCGTAAAGCATTTTGGGAAGAAGTATTTGGCGGGCCTATTGCTGAGCAGGCCTACAGCAATAACCTTGAGCAAGCAGAACAAATGCTCACCGACAAACTTGAAAACACAAGTGAATTTAAAACCGGTGAGGTTTATCTTATTGGTGGTGGTCCAGGTGATCCCGACCTACTCACATTCAAAGCAATCCGCTTGATGCAACAGGCTGATATTGTTCTTTATGATCGCCTGGTGTCGAAACCTGTACTCAACTTAGTCCGCCGTGATGCCACTCGAATCTATGTAGGTAAAACAGCTGGGGATCATCCTGTAACACAGGACAATATCAACCAAAAATTAGTGGATTATGCACTTGCAGGCAATAGGGTGGTTCGCCTCAAAGGAGGAGACCCGTTTATTTTTGGCCGTGGCGGTGAAGAATTAGAAACTTTGGCCGAACATAATATTCCATTTCAAGTGGTGCCGGGCATTACCGCAGCTTCTGGCTGTGCTAGTTATGCTGGAATTCCATTGACCCATCGCGATCATGCCCAATCTGTTCGATTTATTGCGGGGCATCATCGCTCAGGAAAACTAGATCTTAACTGGTCTGAATTAGCCCAGCCACATCAAACACTTGTTTTTTATATGGGCTTAAATGGTCTAGAAACAATCTGCCAGCAGCTAAAAGAGCACGGCCTTAGCTCCGGTATGACTGTGGCTCTAATCGAAAAAGGAACATCAGACCGTCAGCGAGTATTTACAGGTAATCTAGACACTTTACCCAGTATTGTTAGAAAAGCAGAAGCCAAGGCACCCACACTTATTATTGTAGGAACAGTCGTTCAGTTGCATAAAAAACTAGACTGGTTTAGCAAACAAGGGAATATCAATTAATGCCTGAATTTTATGACTTTGACCTTATAGTTATAGGCGCGGGTTCCGGCGGGGTGCGCGCCGCACGTATGGCAGCCGCCAAAGGCAAAAAAGTAGCCATCGCCGAAGCTGGTGATTTGGGCGGCACCTGTGTCAATGTCGGCTGTGTGCCCAAAAAACTATTTGTCTACGCCTCGCAATTCCCAGAGCTTTTTCAAGCTAGTCGAGGCTATGGCTGGAATCAAGCGCAACCTCCCAGCTTTGACTGGGCGACCTTAAGAGACAACAAAACTGCTGAAATAAAACGCTTAAATAGCATTTATCAACAGCTTCTGGATAATAGCGGTGCCACTGTAATACAGGGCAAGGCGCGGATTGAATCCCCTTATCAGGTATCAGTAAACGAAACCCTCTACAGTGCCAAAACCATTGTTATAGCCACCGGTGGCTGGCCCTATATTCCCGAATTTCCCGGTAGCGAACTGGCCATTAGCTCCAATGAAATGTTTTATCTGGATCAGCTGCCAAAAACCGCTGTTATCGTTGGCGGTGGCTATATAGCCGTTGAATTTGCCGGCATACTTAACGGTCTCGGCGTAGACACCCATTTGATTTACCGCGGCGCGCAACTGCTAAAATCCTTCGATTCTGAAGTCGTTAGCTGGGTTCAAAAAGGCATGCAAGATAAAGGCATTAACCTACATCTGAACAGCCAAGTACAAAGCATTGTTAAAAAGGATAAGCGACTGCAAATATCCCTAGACAATAATCAGATAATAACCGCCGATATAGCCCTCTATGCCACCGGCAGAAAAGCCAATACCGCTGAATTAGGTTTAGAAAATACTCAAATTAAAACTGATAAAAACGGTTCTATTACTGTAGACAAGCAATTTCAGACTGCAGAACCCAGCATCTATGCCCTGGGCGATGTTATAGATCGCGTACAACTAACCCCTGTGGCGATTCAACAAGCCATGCTATTGGTAGAGCATCTCTACGGCAATAATAGCGATAACATGGATTACAACAATATACCTACAGCCGTATTTAGCCAGCCGGAACTAGCCACCGTAGGGCTTAGCCAAAGCCAAGCTGTGCAGAGCTTAAGCTCTATGCAAATCTATAAATCAGATTTTAGGCCCATGTTAAACAGCTTGGGCGGCGGCTCTGGTAGAATTTTTATTAAGCTAATTGTAGATGCAAAGAGTGATAGGGTAGTGGGCTGCCATATGGTAGGCGACCATGCCGCCGAGATAATTCAGGGCGTAGCCATAGCCATCAAAGCTGGCGCCACCAAAGCAGATTTTGACGCCACCATCGGCATACATCCATCGAGCGCGGAAGAGTTAGTGACTCTGCGTAACCCCAGCAGCTAAAACTGCCCCTTAGCCCGTTCCAAAAAATATAGATTAAGAAATTTTAAATCCGCCACCGTAGATTCTGTATTGGGTAAGGTTCGCAATACAATTGCCAACCATAATCCATAATTTAGCGCCATATATAGCTCGGCAAGGCGCTGTAACTTATCTTCGTTTGCAAGCGATTTTGGCCCGTTTACGGCTGGCCGAACATCCGCATAAAACCTATATTGGCCCCTGCAAAAAGGGCTTTGATTTTTTGCGAAAAGTATTTAACCACCAAAGCCTGGTGGGCCTTTCACAGGCCGCTTGGCAGCGCTTTTAAGGATAACTTGAACCGGCTTTATAAGCAGGGCGCGGATGATCAGCGCCTGGACGAGTATATCTGGCGTTGGCGCCAAGCGGTGAGTGTGCCGAAGATGGGGTTTTGGGTGAGTATCGAAGGGATAGGGTTTCGGAGTATCGTGGATAAATTTAGAGCGCCGGCATGGCGCTCTAAATAAAGATAAAATGTATTACTGCTCGATTTAAAACATATGAGAGTTTGGCATACTTGCTATTGACAGTGGCGTACCGGCTCCCCGTTCTCGTTTTTAATTTCCTTCCCTTCCGAGTTTACCTTGACTTGTGTGCACACCAGGGTTGTCGCAGTGGTTGCCAACGCAACAATATTCAAAACGATAGTGGCGAAGAGAAAGGTGATGGCACCGCCGTGTACTGTCTCCATATCATCTTCTCTTATTTCCTTCATATATTTACGTCCTTAATTTGATTAATAAAAATTTCAGTTAAATCTAAAACCATCATACTTTTGCTCTACGTAAAATTTCGGCAAGTAAGCATCTAATGGGTTATGCATATCCTGCTAGGCACCTCGGCCGCTTAAAAGAAAAATTACCTGTTTAGTATAGTAAATGATTATTAAAAAAATCATTTTATTGCACATTAATAAATAAGTGTTAAAGAAGTGAGAAGGGCATAAAAAGAGATAAAAAAAAGAAAGAATAACAAGGATATCTATAAATTAGACTTCAAAGTCGTCGCAGTACCGGCCGATTTATCAGTGTATACAGAGCATAAATCGTCTATGAATATTAGTGGCGAGGGCGGTGGATCTAGAAAGGCGTGCGGCACAGAGCCGTTCGATGCTCATGGGCCTATGGCCTGTGCTACCTCGATTCCCTGTGTGTAAGGCTAGTGCTATATCAGTAGATTATGCATTAACATAGAATTCAGGGTGATCAAAGAGGATCATATTATGCCTAAACCAACCACATCATTGCCTGAGACACAAATCAAGCTAGACCCAAAATCTGAGAGCCGTACTCGGCGTACCTTCACAACAGAATACAAGCTATCTGATCTTAACCAAGCCAACAGCTGTCAGCGTGGCGAGTTGGGTGAGCTACTTCGCTGTGAATAACGCTACTCCAATCAGCTTTCCCAGTGGCGTTGTGAATTTGCTGAAGGTGGGGCAGTAGGGATTTATCCTCTTTTTGAATATGGTCTGTTTGTTTGATTTATTCTCTACAGTGAGACATGGTGCAAAACTAACGGATAGAGACCGCAATCTACCAAGGAACTGGATAGCTAATGACCGAAATTACCAACCCCCACGATAGCTGTTTTCGTCAACTGATGGCTCAACCGGAAAATGCCCGCTCTTTTTTTGAGCGCTATCTCAGCCCTGACTTACAAGACAGCATTGATCTGGATACATTAGAATTACAATCTGGCAGTGCGGTCACTGAAGTCTTTCAGCAACTGCATACGGATATTCTGTATCGGGTCGATTTTTGCGATAAAAATAATCCATCGGCGCCGCAGTTTGGATATCTATACAGGCTTGTCGAGCACCAGAGTACACCAGACCCTGCTATGGCGGTGCGCCTGTGGCAGTACAAGGCGGCGTTGCTTATGAAGCATGCGCAAGATGAGTATTTACCACCCATTTATACGTTGGTGTTTTATCATGGTCGTCAAACACCCTATCCCTATACGCTGGATTTGCGTCTGTGCTTTCGTACCCCACAGCAGGCTGAGTATACGTTGCAGGGGCCACCCCAGCTGATTGATGTACAACAGCAATCGGATCAAGCACTACTTACCGCCGACAATGCTGGGCTGTTTAGTTATTTTTTCAAGCATGTGCGTGACCAAGATGTGTATCCGGCGCTAAAGTCACTACCCGAGTCAGTGATCCGCTCTATTGCACAACATCCGGCAGGGTTTTATACCGTAAGAATCTTGACTCATTACTATTACACGCAGGCTAACACCGAGAAACCATTAGAAGTGGCCAAGGTATTGGCCGACAAGTTGGAGTCTGAGGAACAAAAGGAGGCGATTATGACCATTGGCGAGGCGTTGCGGCAAGAAGGGCATGCAGAAGGGTCGGCATAAAGAAAGGCATACTGTGGCGGCCAATATGTTGTAAAGAGGGCTTAGATGTCAGCACTGTGCAGCGCGTGACCGGTTTGAGTCCTGAACAGATTGATCAGCTCGCGAAGGGACTGACAAAACCATCTGCCCATTAAGCTAGGTGGGTGCCTTTTCTTCCCGTCATTTTTCAGTGTTATCTGATCAACATCGCTCCAAATCCCGTTATAAATAAGCCGTTCAAGAGGTAACGATTAGCTCGCGCCGCTTGGCGGCATTAGCATTGCCGCCCACTGTATAGGTGGTGGTGCCCGTTATAAATAAGCCGTTATGTAGCATACTCCTGAACCTGCTATTTAATAAACAGTAATCCAAAGCCTCAATTAAAGCAATTGAATCAATGGGTTAGGGCATGTATGAGCTAGTTAACTAGGGCGGCCCCTATTGTTTATTTCTCAGATCCGCCAGTGGCCTGATACATGCTTTCGTTATAGAATCATAAAAAAGACATGCGTAGATTAATAAATGACTAGCCACGCACCCAATCAAACCGCCTTCAATCCACCCTTGAATCTGTGGCGTGAACTGAGCCAAGGCCCGTGGCTGGATGAGGCCTACCATCATGTACTGGCCAAACGCTCACCCACGCCTGCCACCCGACGCTTTGAGGCCCAGTGGCTCCTGATCAAACAGCGTCTGCTCACCCAAATGCAACAGGGCGACTTTCGCTTACGGCCCGTGCATCTGATCAGCAGTGAGGATTCAATCCTCGAGGGCTACGATTGTCGCGATGCTATCCTGCTGCGGGCATTGAGCCAAATTCTGCATCACCACCTGGCCCCCATACTGGCGCGCACCTGCACCCACGTCAAAGGCCACGGGGGCATTCAAGGCACCCTCAACAGAGTGGGTCGTTTACTGCCACACTACGCCTACGTGTATCGCACCGATGTAAAGGGCTATTATGGCCATATAGATCACGACATCCTGTTCGACCTGTGCCAACGCTGGATTAAAGATCCCTTGGCCATGGCCCTTATTCGTCAGTATGCCCGGCGTCGTGTCATTAATGCCCAGGGCCAGGTCAAAACCATCACCTGCGGTATACCGCGAGGCTGTGCCCTCTCGCCGTTAATGGGGGCCTTGTATTTACACGATCTGGATCACCAACTGCACGCTCTGCGTCGAGTCAGTCAACAGCCTTTTTTATACCTACGCTATATGGACGATATCATTGTATTGTGCAAAAGCCGTTGGCAGTGCCGGCGTTTGGCCAAATGCATCAAACACGGCCTGGCCTGTTTACGGGTGGCCGAACATCCAGATAAAACCTACATTGGCCCCTGCAAAAAGGGGTTTGATTTTTTGGGAAAAGTATTTAACCACCAACGGGTGGTGGGCCTTTCACAGGCGGCTTGGCAGCGCTTTAAGGATAACTTGAACCGGCTTTATGAGCAGGGTGCCGATCATCGGCGCCTGGACGAGTATATCTGGCGTTGGCGCCAAGCGGTGAGTGTACCGAAGATGGGGTTTTGGGTGAGTATCGAAGGGATAGGGTTTCGGAGTATTGTGGATGAATTTAGAGCGCCGGGATGGCGCTCTAAATAGAGGTGCAATAGCTTAACTCATTAAGTCACTATTCTGTTAACATATAACATAACATTCGATCAGTTCTATCGAACGAACCTAAGTGCTGTTAAATCCCACTCTACCTCATCATTTAGGCGCGAACGTCTTAATGGCTACGTCGGCCGCCGTAATAGATCCGGCTGCGACTACACCGACGCTGACTCCGCTCCCAATCGAAACACCTAACGCTCCTCCAGTGGCGGCCAAACCTGCCATTACCACAATTGCACTCTTCACGATTATCCCGGTCGCCGCGATTGATATGACCTTACACGCCGTGTCGACCGTTGCAAACCCCATAAATAATGCGCCAACTGTGGGTGCCGCTAGGTCGAAGATGCCTCCGCTTACCGTGTTCACTTCGTACTCATTCAATTCTTTCATAATTGTTAGTCCTTTAATTAAATTGTAAGTAAATTATTTAAGTTGCCCATTATAGGGATGTTTAAAAAATGTACCATAACTCTTGCGTACCAATAAGTAAGCATTAAATACATTAGATGGCGGTCGTGCCGAAATGAACATTTGAATACAAAGGATATCTATAAATTAGACTTCAAAATCGTCGCAGTACCGGCCGATTTATCAGCGTATTCACAATATAAATGCGGCGGTGTATAAATCTAACAGGCGCGATCGGCCTAGAAAGGCGTGCGGCACAGAGCCCTTCGATGCTCATGGGCCTAAGGCCTGTGCTACCTCGATAAAGCCTGGCGTTAAGCAGCCTGCTAAAGGCCCTTATAGGCTTGTGGCCACACCGCTGGGCGTGTATTTATCATGTGAGTACCAGCGGTCAAGATAAGGCGATTGCTTTGGCTTATGGTGATTATTTTGAGTTGCTGGATTGGACCGGTCGAGCCATGCGTGCCGATAAACGGGGTTCAATTCCCGAGCATTTGCAACCGATTCTGGCCCGTTTAGGCATTGATGACAGCGACCACTGGATTGAGCATATTCGCCACTTTAGGCGGTGCTTTTCCAGCTATGTGGGCCGTGCTATTTATAGCAATTCTGTCAGCAGTTGCGGCGGCGGTGGATTAAGGGGCAGGCGGCCTGAATTGGTTATGGGTGAGGCCATTATTTTTTGTTAAAGCACTGTGTCATGAGCCTATGCCAGCCTGATCGGGTATTATTTGGCGGCTATCTTATATTTATTTTTGTGTTGGTCTGCGCAGTTTTTCAAGATAATGAAAAAATGTTGGTCTCAGATTGTTGAGTAGTTATGTTCCTGCAAAAGCTTTAACTCAAAAAGGTGTTGCCTATTCGATTAACAAGGCCTAAAGCTGAGTAAACTTACAATATCGTTAGGGTTTAGAGGACACTAAACAGGCTGTAGGCAAGCAAATAGCGAGTGTTTAGACCTTGATTTTAATATCCTGCCGTTTTTACGGTTTCGAGGGAGCCGAGCCTAAAACGCTCAGGGCATCCCACATTGACCAGAAAAAGTAGACTTAATGCTTTACACTAAGATCAATAACCCGATCGGCTGAGGCAATGGTTTCCTGGCGATGGGCTACCATAATTCGGGTGATTTGCAATTGACGAATATGCTCGCTTACACCCTGTTCCGTTTGGGCATCTAGGTGGCTTGTGGCCTCATCTAGGAACAAGACATCAGGCTTGCGGTATATGGCTCGAGCTAGCAATATACGCTGTTTCTGCCCACCGGATAAAGAGGCCCCCATATCACCCACCAGGGTATTATAGCCCATGGGCATGGCGGTTATATCATTATGGATATTAGCCATGCGGGCACATTCCATAATGAAGTCTTGATCTACAAAGGTATCAAAACAGCAAATATTATCGGCCAAAGAGCCAGATACCAGTTGATCATCTTGCATCACTGCTGCAATACGGCTGCGGTAATTGGCTACATCGGCTAAGGGGCGATCATCGATTTCAATCACACCCTCATCCAGTGTTAGCAAGCCCATCATGCATTTGATCAAGGTGGTTTTACCACAGCCAGAAGGTCCAATAATGGCTACTGATTCACCGGCATTCACGCTGAAGTTAACGTCAGAAAATACGCTTGCCTCAGCTTCAGAGTAGCTAAAACAGGCGTTCTTTACGGTTAATTGCCCGTTTAAATGTGATGCTTGCAGAAATGTATCGTCGTTATCTGCTGGGTTAGGTTCTGGTTGTGTTAGAACAATATCACTGAGTCGTTCTAGGTGTAGCCCTAGCATTTTAAATTCAATAAATTGGCTAATTAATCCATCCATACTACTGATAAAGCGTTGTTTGTAACTCATAAACGCATATATCATCCCTATGGAAAAAGCTGAAGTTAAAACTGATTGGGCGGCTAGGTAAATGATAATAATATTTTCTATGCCAAATAACAGGGCATTTAAAGTTTCATATCCAACGTTCCAGTGGCCAATACGTATACCTTTATTGATACTGTCAGTATAGTGATTTTGCCAATGTGCTTGGCGATCATTTTCCAGTTGAAAAATTTTTACGCTTTGAATGGCACGAATACTTTCCATAAAGTGAGATTGGTGTTTTGCACCAGCCACCAGAGCTTCTTCTGAGAGAACTCGCAAAGGTCGATACAATAATAGCCTTAAGGCAAAATACAGCACCGTGGCTACCAATACCACCAAGGTTAATGTGACACTGTAATAGAACATAATAACCAAGGTGATAATGGCCATCAGCCCATCGATGATAGTGGCTACTATACCACTGGTCAGTAGATCTTGTATGGCCTGCATAGAGCCAAAACGTGACACTATGTCACCCATATGGCGTTTTTCAAAAAATTGCATAGGCAATCGGATCAAATGGCGAAACAAATTATTGGCCATTTGTAGATTCAGATGGGAAGACAAATGTAAAATCATCAAACTTCGCACACTACTGGTCAGTATTTGTACTAGCATTAGCAAACCAAAACCCAGGGCTAGTATAAGTAACAAATCAGTGTCGGCACGTACAATTACATCATCCACTACAATTTGCATAAAGAAGGGCGAGGCTATGGCAAATACTTGCAACAGTAAGGAAAGCAATAGCACAACGGCTAGGCTACGCCATAGACCCTGAATACGTGACCAGAGACTAGTTAAACGGATGGATTGTTTATCAGTTTTTGCCTCAAATTCAGCCGTAGGCGTCAGTTCCATGGCAATACCGGTAAAATGCTCACCACATTCTTTCCAGTTTAAATATTTAACCCCAGTAGCTGGATCGTGGATGACTATGCCGCGTTTGTTGACTGACTTTAGTACAACAAAATGATTGAGGTCCCAGTGTAAAATACAGGGCCTTTGCAAATCAGCTAATTCCTCTAGTTCTAATTTAAGTGGTCGTGCAGCCAATTGTAAGCCCTGGGCCATATCCCGCAGTTGCTTTAGATTAACGCCGCGCATGGAGATGGAAAAGCGCCTTCGCAACTGATGTAAATCGGTTTTATAGCCATGATAGCCAGCGATCATAGCCATACAAGCGATACCACATTCAGCGGCCTCAGCTTGTAAAATGAGGGGTAGACGTCGTTGGTTAAATAGAGAGGTTTGTAGTTGACTAGATGCCGGTTGACTCGTTTTCATGCAAAGTATCCCTTTAAGCTAAATATGGGTTCCAATAGCCATTCCAGTAGGGAGCGTTCAGCTAAACGAATATCCACCACCAGTTTCATGCCAGGCTTTAGAGCTACTGGATGGCCAAAGGCTGTAATGGTCTGTTGATCTAGACTAACGGTGACTGGATAAGCAGCTTCTTTTAACTCTATAGGCAGATTTCGTGCCTCGTTGGGCAATGCCACAGTGCTAGCCACTTTACTGACGCGTCCGCTATACAGACCAAACTTTTGATAGGGAAAAGCATCAAAACGAATTTTCACCGCTTGGCCCACAGCAATAAAGCCAATCGCATGGGGCGGGACCAATAAATGGGCTTCCAGTACGCTATTATGAGGCAATAGGTGCAATGCAACTTGGCCTGGCTGCACTAGGCTATCCAACTGTACAAAAATATTAGTAATAGTGCCCGCTTGGCTGGCTTTAAGCACAAAGGCTTCTTGGCCTTGAAGCTGCAAGCGCTGCTGCACTAAATCTAGGCGGGACGAATGTAACCGAGCAGTGGCATCCGCCGTCTGTAGATTCTGTTGTTGATATTGCCAGTGCAACTGTTGCAGCTGTTGCTTGGCTTGCACCAAGCGTTGATCCAGTTCAAGTGTTTGTGATTGGAGTTGTAATAGCTTTGTTCGCGCTTCATCCAATTGAATTTGTGCCATCAGATTAGCTTGCTGCAAGGTTTGTAAGCGCTCGAGTTGGGTTTTTGCTAAGGTGACCTGCTCATCTATCAACTTCTGCTGATTTTTCAGGCTAGTTTGTGATTGCTTTAATTCCTGTTGGCGCGCCAAGTATTCGGCTTTCCTCACTGTATCCATCTGTTGGCCGTGGTCCAGCTGTTGCTGCAGTAATTGCTCCTGTTGCTGTAGGCGTGATAGCAGCTCAGTTTCGAGCGTCGATCCACTTTCTAGCTGCCGGTGATCGCGCACTATAAGTAGCGGCTGACCTTCGACAACCTGTTCCCCCTCACTGACTAGCAACTGGCCCACTGATCCACCACGGGGGGTTTGCAGTTTGATGAGCCCAGTATGAGGCTTGAGATAGCCGGATACTGTGACTTTGCGGGCAAAATTACCCTGTACTAACAACAGGATACCCAGTATCACGAACAGAGTTGTAGCAAGAGCGATTAGACTCATACCTATGGGTTGCCTAAGTATAACTTCACCGTATAGGCGCACGCGCTGCTTATCGACTGCTTGTTGACGAAATAATCCTTGTCTCATGTGTGTCCTTAAATAGTTAATCCTGAAAAAGAGGTTTCACACAAAACCCCATTTACATTATGTTGATAATCATTGGTAAATTGTATGTATCCAGTGAATAAAGTGTATTTTTGCATTGCCTTTGGCAGTTAAATAATAAGGTTGATCAGCATAAAGGTAGCAAATGCGATATAAGATTTATTATGTATACTGCAAAAAACTGCGTAAATCTGGCGAACTTAGGTCGAGTCTTGTGTAATAGCTCTCGAAAATGACGAGTAAAAAATCACTATAGCTCGAAGTATAGTAAAATAAATTTACTTTTATCTATAGCCGAATTTATCATGCCAATCTCACTGCCTGAATTAAGGGCATTAACCTGCATCTACACAGCGAAGTGCAAAGCATTGTTAAACAAGATAAGCGACTGCACATATCCCTTGCCAATAATCAGATAATAACCGCCGATATAGCCCTCTATGCCACGGGAAGAAAAGCCAATACCGCTGAATTAGGTATTAGAAAATACCCAAATTAAAATTGATAAAAACGGCTCTATTGCTGTGGACGAGCAGTTGCAAACTGCCAAACCCTGCATCTATGCTCTGGGCGATGTTATAGACCGCGTACAACTAACCCCTGTGGCGTTTCAATAAGCCATGCTATTAGTAGAGCATCTCTACGGCAATAATAGCGATACAATGGATTACAACAAATACCTACAGCCGTATTTAGCCAGTCGGAACTGGCCACCGTAGGGCTTAGCGAAAGCCGAGCAGAGATTCAGCTTTATGCAAATCTATAAATTAGATTTTAAGCCTATGTTAAACAGCTTGGGTGGCGGTTCTGGTAGGATTTTTATTAAACTGATTGTAGATTCAAATAGCCATAGGGTAGTGGGCTGTCATATGGTGGGCGATCAGGCCGCTGAGATTATTCAGGGGGTTGCTGTGGCTATAGCTGCAGGTGCCACTAATATCTGACTTTGATGTAACAATGGGTATACATCCCTCAATTGCAGAGGAGTGATTAATTTTAAAATAATATTATTTATCAATAGTTTAAAGTTGATATATAATTTATTACATTAGGTTTGTTAAAGGTGAGAGCCTATTAAAACTGACTCTTAGCGCGCTCTAATAGGCAGTATTGTAGATACTTTAAATCCGCTAAAGCTTTGGTATTATTCGCCGCAGACCTACTGCCCGACGAGAGTACAGAATGGGTAAGATCCCAGTATATTCCAGCGATATATAACCCATCATCATTATTTGCAGTCACATCAAGAACCTTAAAGATAGCTGAAAACAGCCCGCAAACTGATTGATAGTAGCTTTTATAGCGGGGTTTTAACTCAGGAATAGCCTCCATGGCATGCACTAGAGGCAGTAGGGCGGTGCAATCAGCGTATACAGCGGCTAAATGGCCTGCAGAGTCACTCACAAAGCGTTTAAGCGATGTACCGCTTGATGTCGCAGAGCTTATCTGTTCTAGAGTGGCCAGTATATTTTCAATCCAAATTTCGGAAAGGGCATATAAAATTGCCTGCTTGTTGGGAAAATAATGATACAGAGTCCCGACTGATATCCCGACTTTCTTGGCTACTAGAATTGTAGTGAGCTCATCAATACCCACCGTTAACAGTAATTTTGACGTGACATTAAGTATATTTTCACGCTGCCTGTGAGCACGTTCCTGTATCGGCTTACTTCTTGGGGTTAATAATTTTTCCATTCTAAGAGACTCGTATTTAAATTGAACTGCTATCTAAATACTAGGTTACTATATTCGAATATATATTCAATATTTATTGAGTTATTGTTCGAATATTGCATGGTAAATAGCCCTGAAGTCAATAAATTCGGTATATTTGGGCCTTAAAATCAATAGAAATATTGCAATAGTATGAATTAATCGATAACCTCTTAATAATAATTAAATAACTCTTAAATAAGACCCCCAGATTTTGTTTCTATAAATGTCAAAAGGTTATCTTTATTTCAGGAGTTTAAAAAGATTTATAGCCCTGCTTTATATTCTTTACAGTCATTGCGGCATGGGCTTAAGTCATTGAGATAATCAAATGCTTGATCCCAATATTTCATCTCCAGCATCATTGCCAGTAGAGGGCGATATAGATACTGCTTTATCTGCGTTTTCCAGACATGGCTTATCTGATTTGTCTAATTCATCCCTAATGAATAGAGTTGATAGTAAATTTTTACTTCCCACTAGCTCGTTAATCGATGTAATTAACGCCTGCCAGGATGATTATTCACTGCTAGAAATAAATGGTTTAACAAAGTTTATCTACGAGAACCTTTATTTTGACTCACCCTCTCTAAACCTTTACCACCATCATCATAATCGTAAACTTAATCGCTTCAAGGTACGTCATCGGCATTATGCAGATGTTGGAACAAGCTACTTAGAGGTCAAATTTAAAAACAACAAAGGCCGAACCATTAAGAACCGATGCCTGTCAGTTCGTGACCCCATAGCTGCCCTAGAAAATAATCATGACTTTCTAGAGGGGCATGGCGTTCCAAAAACACAAGAGCTTATTGCCTTACAAAATTGCACCTATCAACGGGTAAGTCTTGCCAATGAAAAGCGCGGCGAACGTATTACCTTTGATCTTGGCGTTACGTTTTCTGATGCAAAAATCTCCTCGAGTCAAAAAAATCCGTATCAATTATCAAACTACTTTATTGCTGAATTAAAACAATCCACTTTAGATAGGGAGTCTCCGTTTTATCGCTTAATGAGAGAGATGAGCGTAAGACCTAAGGGATTCAGCAAATACTGTATGGGTGTTGCACTAACCCATACCCAACCTATTAAAAAAAATCGCTTTAAAGCCAATATTTTGCGGCTTCAAAAAGGAGCATAATTTCGTGAATGACATTTACAACCTTATTAGCAGTGACTTCCTTCCACTTCTAGTGGTTAATACCTTATTTTTAACGGTGCTATTACGCGTTGTTTTCTATCGTCACTCCCCCAATCGAAATTCATTATTTGGTTTTTTTATGTTTGGTACCGGCGTTTTCTCGGTAACCCACTTATTACAAGGCGCGGAAATATCGATGGGCTTTGCCTTTGGCCTTTTCGCCATTTTTGCGATGCTGCGCTATAGAACGGAGTCTATCTCTATAAGAGATATGACTTACCTTTTCTTAGTTATTGTAATATCACTACTTAACGGGGTTGGTCCACTATCAGTTGTTAACCTTGCCTTTGTAAATGCATTGCTCTGCGCTATTGTTGCCTTTGGTGAGACAAGTTTATTCGCACCGCGAGTTTTTGAAAAAACCATTCGTTACGAAAATATACAAAATATAAGGCCGGAAAATTATGCCATACTCATCTCTGATATTCAGGAGCGAACTGGCTTTAATATCCAACGCGTAGAAATCTCAAGTATTGATTTTTTAAGTGATGTAGCTAATCTTAAAGTTTTTCATTATGAATAACGTTAATTAATAACCAAAAGATACATAGTCGGCGAAAGGGTATTTAAATGAGTTTCAAACACAATATTATTTCATATGCTGCTCTACCATTTTTAGCCCTCTGGATTACCCAGCCTGCTTGCGCTGACAGCTTTGCTAGATCTAAATACACGTCCATTAAATTCAATCCTTTCTGGCAAGAGATGGATCTTGACTTAAGGCTGAATCTTGACTCAACTCGCTTTGACGGTATTTTTCGTGAAGATAATCAGTCTTTTTCAGAGCAGGTAAATGATCTTCGCAGAGCACGACTCTTTTTTAAATTTGACCTTAACAATAACTGGTCAAGCAAATTACAGTTTGCAATTAATGAAGGGGATAGCAAATACCGAACCAAGGATGCTTTTTTTCGCTACAAAGGATTTGATTTTGCAGATATTAAATTTGGGTTATCTAAAGAACCTTTTGGCTTAGAGCAAATGACAAGCTCTGCAAATCTTGCCTTTACCGAGCGAAGCCTAGCTAAAGCATTTGCCCCTGGGCGAAGTAAAGGCATAAATTTTTCTGATAGTAAGTCTTCATACAGTTGGAGCATCGGTGCTTACGATATCGAACAGGGTGGTAATAATAAAGCTGATGGGAGTACTGCGTATACTACTAGAGTTACCCTTAGCCCACTTAACGAAGAAAATAATTACAACCATTACGGTTTATCCTTTTCCAAGCGAAACTTAGACGGCGCTCCTTACGAGATCAAAACTAATGCTAGCCTTGATACTGGCTTTACCTTCTTAGACACTCGCAATATAGAAACTGAATCTCTTCAGCAATCAGGATTAGAGGCTGCATGGGGTAGGGGGGCTTTATCTTTGCAAGGTGAATATCAACACCTAAATATTAACGCGATTGAAATCACCGAGAACAGCAGGTACCAATCTTATTACACGCAGTTATCCTACTTTTTAACACAGGACAATAGACCCTATAAAAAGGGTCGCTTTTCAAGCGTTAGGCCCTCTTCCTCCAAGGGTGCATGGGAGCTAGTATTCAGAAAGGGCGCCCTGCAGTCTATAAATATAGGCAACGAAGATCCAGGTACTCGAATCGAAGTCCAATCCAATCAACTTGGCATTAACTACTACCTAAATAAGCAGGCAAAGCTAATGCTACACATTAATGACAGTAAAACTTCGGGTATTATGAACGGCGCAAATGCAGACGGCTCTGCAATTACATTACGTATTCAGCTAAGGATTTAGCTAAAAATACAACCTAATGTAATTTATTAAGTGTTAAGTATAACCACTTGCTTAACCGATTAAACATCCCGATCTTTTCCTGTGCGAGCACGCTCTTTCATGTCTGACTGGATATATACCTGATCGGTAGTTCCCATACTTGCATGACCCAAATCGTCGGCCATATGCTTTAACGGACGAGTTGAGATATCTTGGGAGGCGCCAGTATGACGCAGCCAATGAGTTGTAGCCTCTCGTAACGCCTTTGCCTCATCTTCGAAACTTTCACTCAGCATTTTGTCATAGGCCATATCAAAAGCCTCTTGCACGATATACCTTAATTGTCGTGAGCTCATACCGCCCACGCCTCTATTTTTCACCACCAGCGCTGCATTACTATTAAAATGGGTGCTTAATTGCTCTCTGTACTGCTTATAGCGCTTAATAAAGGGAAAGAGCGCACTAGGCACAGATATGTCACGGATTTTATTGCCTTTTCCAAGAACTTTTAACCAATGATTTCCGTCAGAATCCTCCCAAAAATGCTGCCATACAGGCTGCCAGTTGGATCGTTCAGATAGTTCAGACACTCGAAGATAAAGAGTCTTAAGCAAGGCTACAATAAACAACATACGCTCATAATTAGCATCCTGATTAGCGGCTAATTCACTACAACTAAGCACATAATCCCACTGTAAACCTGAAAGTCGTTTTATATTTTTCTGTGTAACACCCTTAATTAAAAATGGGGATTGCTTGCGAATAGCCGGAATAGGGTTGCCAAAGGTAAGTCCTTCATCAGATAAATAGTCAAAAAAACATGAAATGGCAGAAAAACAGATCTTCATAGCTTCACCTGAAAGCTTATGCCCATCTTTTACTGGCCTTACCTCCAATCCCGCCGCCTGAGCTTCTTTACGATCCTCTTTGGCGATTTTAGCGACAAAGGGTCGCCAATTTTCGTTTTGACGCCACTCTCCGCTGATTAACTTGAAGCGATCCTGTACTGATTCAGCAACCCAGACAGCTGGTGGGCTATGAACAAAATCGAAAAATGTTTCTAATTCACCACGTTTAAGCTGCGTAATATCTTTACCAATAACAGTCCATGACCATAGAAGAAGCCGCTCGATTTCATTTCGATAAGACCTATAAGTCGCCTCACTTTTGCGACTGTAGCTTCTAAGAAAGGCCTGAGCTTGAATAAAATCTTGGGAGACATCAACACTATTTTTTATTAACTGATCAATAAAAGCCTGAGAATCTGGGTATTCATTAAGCATCGCCATACCCATAGGAAGACGAACAAATGTTTTGTGAGCATCAAATAGTGGCGTTGCTTTAAATTTAGACATAGCAGAACTCATACCAAATAAACCATCCTATAAATTACAGCGATGTATCTTTAACGGACTGTATCAAGCCTAAAAACTAATGTCTAGCTATTTCCTCTAATTGAGATTAGAGGAAATAATAAAGTACGCCTATGTTACAATATTGCTCTACTCTTAAAGTTCTACTATCTAACATTCAGGTTGCAGACAAAATAAAAAAATATTCATCCCTATAAGTCGATATAGCTATATTTAAAAATAGGTAATAAATTTTAAGCGCTTTTTAATGATAGTAAGCGTTTTTATATTCAGTATAATAAATAATCAATCTGAGTCATTTTAAGGTAATCATGAAGTCTCTCTTTTCTCTTCTATTTATTCTTGCTGTTACCTTTATGGTAGCTTTTTCATCATTTGGTAACGAAAAAATAACAAAGATTGAACCAGAACCCAAACAGACTAAACTTTTCAGAGAAATTGTTACGCAGCTTGCAACTACTCATTACTCTTCTCAGTTAATAGATAATCAGTTATCACAAGCCTATTTAAGCAGTTATATCGACCGACTAGACTCTTCCAAGCGCTACTTTTACGCTGCAGATATAACTGAATTTCAAAAATGGGAATTTAAACTTGATGATTTTGCCAAGCGCGGCGATATAAATGCTGGTTATTATATTTTCAACCGATTAAGAAACCGCGCTATTGAGCGCTTAAGAGACAGTATTGAACTGCTGCAAAATGAAAACCATACATTTGATTTCACAATAGATGAATCAATTTTATTAGACTCTGATGAACGCTCATGGTTTAAAGACGAACAGCAAGCGGATAATTTCTGGCGTAAAGCTATGAAAGACTCGATGATTAGATTGCTTCTTAGCGGCAAAGAAAGTCAAGAAGCTCGGGAATTACTTGTTAAGCGCTATAAAGCCCTTCTTAACCAACATATCCAGCGCAATAGCAAGGATGTGTTCCAGCTCTATGTTAATGCTTTTACCTCTCTCTATGATCCCCACTCCTCTTATTTTACGCCGAGATCATCCGAAAATTTTCAAATTAATATGTCTCTCTCCCTTCAGGGAATTGGTGCCCAGTTAACTACAGAGGACGAATTTACTGAAGTTGTAGATATAATATCCGGTGGACCGGCTGATGTTCAGGGGATTTTAAAACCTAAAGATAAAATCATTGGTGTGGGCCAGGGTGACGATGAAATAGTGGATGTTATCGGCTGGCGAATTGATGATGTGGTCGATCTTATTCGCGGAGAAAAAGGCTCAGTAGTTCGCCTTCAAATTGAAACCGGTAGCAGTAATGAAAAAATTATTTCTATAATAAGAGATACTGTAAAGCTTGAAGAAAAGTCAGCTCAAAGTAGGGTTATCACCATCTCTAATAATGGCAATAACTACAATATTGGAGTTATTGAAATACCCACGTTTTATATGGATTTTGAAGCCTATAGAAACCGCGATCCCAACTATAAAAGCACCTCTCGTGATGTTAGAAACCTTATTAAAGAGCTTAAAGCACAATCTATAGACGGAATAGTACTGGATCTTAGAAATAATGGCGGTGGTTCACTTTATGAAGCCACTGCCCTTACTGATTTATTTATAGATTATGGGCCGGTTGTACAAATACGTGACGCAAATAAAAAAATTCATCGCAATCAACGTGCTACTTCAAAAGCTTTTTATAATGGTCCTGTGATGGTGCTTATTAATCGCCTAAGCGCCTCCGCTTCAGAAATTTTTGCGGGTGCTATGCAAGACTATGGACGAGCACTTATTGTTGGCAGCCAAAGCTATGGCAAAGGCACGGTACAAACAATGTCTGATGTGAGTAGCGGCCTGTTAAAATTGACGGTGTCCAAGTTTTACAGGGTTTCCGGGGGAAGCACCCAACATCGAGGAATAATTCCTGATATTGCCTATCCCTCAGTATTTGATCCTGAAAAGATCGGCGAAAGTCATTTAGAAAGCGCCCTGCCCTGGGATCAAATTCATCCTGTTCCCCATAAAAAATCTGATATCTTACGGGATATTATCAAGCCATTAACCAGTGTTCATAAAAATAGGGCCTATGCTGACCCCAACTTTTTTAGTATCAATGAGCAATTAGCACTGACCAAAGAGTGGCAAGATGAAACCCATATTTCCCTTAATATTAAGCAGCGTAAAATAAGAACTGATTATCTAGATAACTCATTACTAGCTATTGAGAATAAGCGAAGAATAGCCCAAAAACAGCAGCCTTATCCAGATATGGACGCTTGGGAAGAAGCTAAGGAAGCGATTAAAGACAAAGAAGAAGAGCTACCAATCAATGAAAGTGACCCAATGCTTAATGAAACTGGCTACATATTAACCGACCAAATAAAGTGGTTAGAGACCATTCAAGCGCAATTACAAAAGGCCGAAACAGGCCGACTTACTAATTAAAATCGAACCATACTATGTCGAAAAATATAAAAATAATGTCATTTAATGTCAATGGCTTACGCTCTAGACTTCTTCAATTACATGATGTTATAAGTAAGCATCATCCTGATATTATCGGACTTCAAGAAACCAAAGTTTCTAACGAAGATTTTCCCTTTAAAGATATTGAAGCCATGGGCTACCAGGCACAGATTCATGGCCAGAAAGGCCATTATGGGGTTGCTTTTTTACATAAAAAATCACCTAACTCAACACAATGTGGCTTTCTAACTGACAACGTTGATAGCCAATGCCGCATGATTCACTCTACCTATGATTTTAACGGCACAATACTTCAGCTTATTAATTGTTATTTTCCACAGGGTGAAGGCCGGGCTCATCCAACCAAATTTCCCGCAAAACAAAAATTTTATGCTGATCTTTTGGACTATTTAAACAAAAATTTCGCAAGGGATGATGCTGTTGTTGTTATGGGTGACATGAATGTTGCACATAAAGATATTGATGTTGGCATTAAACCTGAAAATGCTAAGCGATGGCTTAAGACAGGGAAAAGTGCTTTTTTACCCGAAGAAAGGGAATGGCTTCAAGCCTTACTTAACTGGGGGCTTATTGATACCTTCCGACAGGATAACCCAGAAAATGATACCTACAGCTGGTTTGACTACCGCAGCCGTGGCTTCGATCAAGAACCCAAAAGAGGACTTAGAATAGATCTTCTACTAGCCTCTGAGACGGCAGTTACAATTTGCCATCAATCAGGCATTGATCTTGATGCTAGAGGCCACGAAAAACCTTCAGACCACTGCCCTATTTGGATTGATTTAAAGATCTAAAGCTACCCACTTTTCACCCAAAGGCCTAGTCTATTTGGATAGCTGCGATTCAAGTTCTGGTAGTACAGTAAATAAATCGGCTGCTAAACCATAGTCTGCAACCGCAAAAATAGGGGCATCCTCATCCTTATTAATAGCAACAATTACCTTGCTTTCTTTCATACCGGCAAGATGTTGAATAGCGCCCGAAATACCCACCGCTATGTAAAGATCAGGGGCGACAATTTTACCAGTTTGACCGACCTGCATATCATTAGGAACAAACCCTGCATCAACAGCAGCTCTAGATGCGCCCACAGCCGCACCCAATTGATCGGCGATTTTATAGAGAAGATCGAAATTATCGCCACTAGCCATTCCTCGCCCTCCTGAAATTACAATATTTGCAGCCGTTAGTTCAGGCCGATCTGACTTAGCTAATTGCTCGCCCACAAAGGTTGTAATACCAAGATCATATACTTGGTCAAGTGTTTCTATATTTACACTGCCACCCTGTGCTGATGCGGCATCAAAAGCTGTTCCCCGAATGGTTAATACTTTTACGGGATCAGATGATTGAACCGTGGCAATTAAATTACCGGCATAAATTGGGCGCTTAAAGGTGTCCTCGCTTAACACACTACTGATATCGGAAATTGCTTGGACATCAAGTAATGCTGCCACACGGGGCATAATATTTTTTGCAGTAGTTGTTGCTGTTGCAACAATATGAGAATAACTGTGCGCGTTATCAACAATAAGTGGGGCAATATTTTCTGCAATAAAGTGCCCATAGGCACAATTATCAGCGACCATTACTTTATTTAAGCTGGGGATAATGGCAGCCTGCTGTGCCACCACGTCACATTCATACCCAGCAATTAATAAATCAATATTGCCTCCCAATTGTTTTGCTGCAGTAATTGCATTTAAAGTAGCAGCATTTAATTGCTTATTATTGTGCTCTGCTATGACTAAAGTACTCATGAAATCACCTTCGCTTCATTTTTAAGCTTATCTACAAGCTGCGAAACATCAGCAACCATAATGCCCGCCTCACGCTGTGAAGGGGGTTCTACGCCCATTAACTGTGTGCGCGGACTTACATCAATACCCAAATCATCAACTGAACGAATAACCAGAGGCTTCTGCTTGGCTTTCATTATATTAGGCAACGAAGCATAACGCGGTTCATTAAGACGTAAATCAGTAGTGATAACAGCAGGAAGCTTTAAGGATAATGTTTGCAAACCACCATCAATTTCACGGGTTACTGCGATAGCACCCTCTTCTACCTGTACTTCAGAGACGAAGGTACCCTGAGCGCAGCCAAGTAAGCTGGCTAACATCTGCCCAGTTTGATTATTATCTCCATCAATGGCTTGTTTACCCATTAATATAATATCTGGCCGCTCTTCCTCACAGAGTGATTTTAAGCACTTAGCGACTGCCAATGGCTCAATAGGCTGATTGGACTCAATTAAAATGGCCCTGTCTGCGCCGAGCGCAAGAGAAGTTCTAAGCTGTTCCTGCGACTGTAAAGAACCAATAGAGACTGCAATAATTTCTGTCACTACACCCTTTTCTTTAAGCCTTACAGCTTCTTCAACTGCGATCTCACAAAACGGGTTAATTGACATTTTTACATTCGCCAAATCTACATTAGTGTTTCCTGAATTAGGACGTACCTTAACGTTGTAATCAACCACTCGCTTAACCGCTACCAATACTTTCATTAAAACTCCCGTTTAAAAAGGCCTACTTTTTATTAATTAACTAACTCCGCAAAACTTAAAATTAAGTTTGCCCAAGGGGACGGTATAAATCAAACCACTATGTACTTCATTGCGACCCAGTAGTCACATTAAATGCGCAATCAATGGTAGATATCTTACGTAGTTTTATTCATTGTAGGCTATAGCTAAAAAGTATTTAATAACAACACATAAAGTAAAGGGAGTAATACTTTGGCTCGAGATTCTGTTGAATATGATGTGGTAATTGTGGGTGCTGGACCATCGGGCCTATCTGCGGCCTGTAGGCTAAAACAGATTAACCCTAACTGCTCAGTATGCGTTGTGGAAAAAGGGTCTGAGGTAGGTGCACATATTCTATCTGGCGCGGTATTTGAACCCACAGCACTTGATGAGTTATTTCCCAATTGGCAAGACCTATCCGCACCTGTTACCACTGAGGTTACAGCAGATCATATTATGCTTTTTACTGGGGAGCATAAAAAAATAAAAATCCCCAGTTTATTGGCACCTAAGACAATGAACAACCATGGCAATTACATCATTAGTCTAGGTAAATTCTGTCGTTGGCTTGCTGCTCAGGCTGAAAACTTAGGGGTTGATATTTTCCCTGGCTTCGCCGCTGCTGAAATTTTATTTGACGCCAACGATTGCGTTAAGGGTATTGCTACAGGCGATATGGGGATTAGTCGAGATGGTGACAAGAAAGATACATACATGCAGGGTATGGAGTTACACGCAAAATACACATTGTTTGGTGAGGGCTGTCGCGGCCATTTAGGCAAAATTCTTATTGAAAAATATCAGTTAGATAAAGGAAAAGATCCTCAGCATTATGGCATTGGTATCAAAGAACTATGGAAAGTTCCCTCAGAACAACATAAGCCAGGTTTGGTTATACACACAGCGGGTTGGCCATTGAACGAAAGCAGCACACTTGGCGGCGGCTTTCTTTACCACTTAGAAGAAAACCAAGTAGCTGTAGGCCTTATCACTAATCTATCTTACAGCAATGCGCATCTAAGCCCCTATGATGAATTCCAGCGATACAAGCATCATCCTGCTATTAAGCAGTATTTAGAGGGCGGTGAACGATTAACTTATGGCGCAAGAGCTATTACTAAGGGTGGCTTGCAGTCACAGCCAAAAATGTCATTTCCCGGTGGCTTGCTGATTGGTGACGATGCCGGCACATTAAATTTTGCCAAAATTAAAGGCAGTCATACGGCAATGAAATCCGGTATGGTGGCAGCAGAGACTGTTTCAAAGGCGTTGGCTAATAAAAGCCAAAAAAATACGCCATTAGACTACCAAACAGCCTACCAGAAAACATGGGCATACAAAGAGCTATATACCCAGCGTAACTTTGGCCCAGCGCAGCATAAGTTTGGCTATCTATTAGGTTCCGCATATGCTTTTGTTGATATAAATTTATTCAATGGGCTACTGCCCTGGACATTAAACGATAAGATAGCTGACCACCTTACTATGAAGCCAGCTGACCAATGTCCAGAAATTTCCTACCCAAAACACGATGGAAAGCTTAGTTTCGATAAGCCATCATCAGTTTTTTTGTCGAATACTAACCATGAAGAAGATCAAGCCTGTCACCTAAAACTAACAGACCCAGATTTGCCGATTAATATGAATTTAGAGCGCTACAATGAAGCAGCTCAAAGATTTTGCCCTGCAGGCGTTTATGAGGTGATTACTGAATCAGACGGAAGCAATAGGTTTCAAATTAATGCACAAAACTGTGTCCACTGTAAAACCTGTGACATCAAAGAACCAAGCCAAAATATTATCTGGGTAGCCCCTGAGGGTGCAGGCGGCCCTAACTACCCTAATATGTAATCATGCCTATGGCTCTGCTATAAATTACCCAGTGAAAATTGGCAGCCCAGGCTATCTATTAGCAACTCTGCCCGACCATCTGAACAGGCTCTAGGGTAGCCCCAATCAATCAACTGATAGTATATAGAACGACTTAAAAAACCCCTTAGGTTGTCCCTAACAAGCACTAATGGCACTAAGGGCTCATTTTTTATACTTTTTTCTATTACTAGCGGATTGTCCGTGCCCAACAAAATTGTTTCTTCGGTACTGGTGAAAAGAGATATAAGCTGAATACCCTCTCGCATTGTTTTGGTCGCCTCAACAATATAAAAAGGCGCTATATCGACCTGTATTCGCCACTTTTCAATGGGAGTGACAAGATAATAACTACCCTCTTCAAGTTTTAATAATGACGAGAACAATTTAACCATTGAGGATCGATTTATTTGAACTGACTCATGTATCCAGTGCCCCTCACGGTCAATACGCAGATCCATATCACCGCATAGATCAGGGTGCCACAAATGAACCGGAGGCAGATTACTTGAAAATTGTTGGGTCTGATTTAAAAGATCAGCAAAAATTTTATCTATGCTGAGGTCGGAATTCACGAGAATTATTTATCATTTTTTGGCGCTGGATTCTCAGAGTGATACTGACCCTGATTACCCATAGTAACGCCAATATTAGTAATGAATTCCATTAACTGATCAGTGTCTGTTCTATAATTCCATGTTTTGTTAAAACAAAGCTCAACTGCACCCTGAGCCAGCGCCCAACAGGCTAAATAATGAAAATGGGGCGGGACATCTTCAAGAACTCCACGATCAATTAGTTTACTGGTAAGGCCCGCTAGAGCTTCTTCGTTGGAACGCCTTAGCTGATGCAATTCATCGACCTGCGCTACCAAATTACCAGATTCAAATAGACGATCCTCTAACTGCTGTATTAAACGATCGAGACGAGGATTCTCAAGTCGAGACTGAAAATATGATTTTGCAGCGGCTCCAGAGTCACCCTGCTCAGCACGCTTAATACCCGCTGTTAAGCTTTTAGTAATATTGCGTTCATAATCTAAAATTATTCTGATTAGAATCTCATTTTTGGTAAGAAAATGTTTATAGACCGTACCCTTACCTATACTGGCTCGAACCGCGATTTTAGATACAGTAATACGATCAATGCTTTCTTCAAGAAATAACTCGACGGCGGCACTGATAATTCTCTGCTCACGAGCGAGAAAAAGTTTCTTTTTCTCGCGAATTCGATCCGCACTGGAACTATTCTTTTGCATCTGTATTATTGTGTGTAAAACATAGTTAGAGAGTTAAATTCCGGTTACTAGCACGAATAAATTCACGCTTTAAATCATCAAATGTCTGCACCGCAGGAAATTGTGGAAATTCTTGTATTACATTATCTGGGGCATGAAATAGGATCCCTGCATCAGCTTCAGCAAGCATCGTTGTATCATTATAGGAATCACCCGCTGCAATAGTTCGGTAATACATACTCTTAAAACCTACAACCGCTTGTCGTTTAGGGTTGGCTTGACGAAGTTTATAATTAACAACATTGCCAGCGTCGTCAGTCTCAAGCTTATGGCATAAAAGGGTTGGATAACCTAATTGCTTCATAAGTGGGCTGGCGAATTCATAAAAGGTATCAGAAAGAATAACCACCTGAAAACGCACGCGTAGCCAATTAACAAAATCAACAGCCCCATCAAGCGGCGACAAGGTCGAGATCACTTCCTGGATTTCGTTTAAACCAAGGCCATGCTGGCGAAGAAGGTCTAATCTATATTGCATTAGCACATCATAGTCAGGCTCATCTCGTGTTGTCTTTTTAAGTTCCTCGATACCCGTTTTTTCAGCAAACGCTATCCATATCTCTGGGACCAGTACACCTTCTAAATCTAAACAAGCAATTTCCACAACAACTCCTCAAAAAAGTAAGTTAGCACTCTACTTAAATTATATAGGCTCCGCAATCACTGAACAAAAAGTAAAAGCCTTATTTAAAGAAACTCAATCATAAGAAGAGATTTTCTATCGATTAAGTTAGTATTTTGATATGATTGCGCAGTAAATAAAATGGTTCTCGGCGCGATAATCCGAGTTTAATATCCAAGTAAAATAAGCCCAACATAACTATGAATAATTCAATTAATATTACAGATATAGAAAGCGAACTGGTTTCTAAAGCACCGCAGCAGATACTACGTTATGCATTAGAAAATCACAATAATATTGCCATTTCTTTTAGTGGCGCTGAAGATGTTGTATTGATCGATATGGCCCATAAAATTCGATCTGATATTAAAGTTTTCTCATTAGATACCGGTAGACTTCATGCCGAAACCTACCAGTTTATTGAAAAAGTTCGAGACCATTATAAAATTGATATTGATATTGTAATGCCTGAAAACACAGCAGTTGAGGCTCTAGTCAAAGAAAAAGGCTTGTTTAGCTTTTACCGAGATGACCATAAAGAATGCTGTGGTATTCGTAAAATATCACCACTTCGCAAACAGCTTGCTACGCTAGACGCATGGATAACCGGCCAGCGTCGCGATCAAAGCCCAGGAACAAGAGCTAATGTTCCTGTGATACAAGATGATAAATTCTTTGCCAGAGAAGATGCTGTTCTTACAAAATTCAATCCGCTAGCCAACTGGTCTTCGCAGCAGGTCTGGGATTACATCCGAGCTTTTGAAGTACCCTTTAATGATCTTCACGATCGTGGCTTTGTAAGTATTGGTTGCGAGCCCTGCACTCGCCCTACCGGGCCTGGCCAGCATGAAAGAGAAGGCCGCTGGTGGTGGGAAGAAGCCACCAAAAAAGAATGTGGTCTTCACGCAGTGAATATTGAAGCTAAAAGCTAGTTCAGTCAGGTAACTATGATCTGGCGGAGAGTATTCGCCAGATCATAATGTCGGCAATTCAATGGTAGAAAAGAATTCATCCCTAGCTTGTTTATCTGGCATCGCCATCACCTGTTCTATTACATCCCGGTTTAAATGCGGAGCAAATGCAATAATAAAGTCATACATGTAGCCCCTAAGATACGACCCCTTTCTAAACCCAATACTGGTCACACTTGCATCAAATAAATGTCCTGCCTCGATTGCCACAAGGTCTGTATCAACCTCAGGGTCATAGGCCATATGAGCAACAACCCCTATACCTAAATTTAACCTTACGTAAGTCTTAATTACATCAGCATCAGTGGCAGTAAAAACCACATTAGCTTGTAGATTCTGCTTGGCAAAAGCATCATCGAGTTTAGAACGTCCAGTAAATCCGAAAACATAGGTAACAATTGAATATGTAGCAACATCACTCAAGCTAACCGACTCAAGACTGGCTAAGGGGTGATTCTTAGGAACTAATATACAGCGATTCCAGCGATAACAGGGCATCATAATTAGATCAGAAAATAGCTCCAATGCTTCAGTGGCTATAGCAAAATCAACGGCACCATCTGCTGCTTTTTCAGATATTTGCACTGGGGTTCCCTGATGCATATGTAGCCCAACCTTTGGATATAAATTAATGAAATCCTTAATCACTTTGGGAAGTGCATAACGCGCCTGAGTATGTGTAGTAGCGATATCTAAGCTGCCAGATTCTGGGCTATTATGTTCATGGGCAAGCTGCTTGATGCTTTCGACTTCACGGAGTATATTGCTGGCAATAGACAGTATTTTTTCACCAATTGGCGTGACTTTTGTTAGGTGCTTGCCACTTCGCGTGAAGATCTCGGCGCCTAACTCATCCTCTAACAACCTTATCTGCTTACTAATACCGGGCTGAGAGGTATAAAGACTTGCCGCTGTGGCCGATACATTTAAATTATGGTTAGCTACTTCCCAAATATACCTTAGTTGCTGAAGCTTCATCTGGACTTACCCCTATATTAAAAAAATAAACAGTTTGATATTCAATTAAGTTATAAAAATATATAATTATATTCTTTCTATGAATAGATGCCTATTGTTAAAGTGTTGGTAAATAACTGCACTATTTTTTTATGATTGAATTATTATATTTTATTGGGGCTGGCGCCCTAGTAGGCTTAGCCATTGGCTTAACCGGTGTTGGTGGCGGCTCGCTAATGACGCCTTTTTTAATCCTTTTTGGCTTTCCCTATCATGTCGCAATTGGTACTGACCTGCTTTATGCTGCTATAACCAAGGCGGGCGGTATGGTAACCCACGCAAGACATAAAACCATCGAATGGCGTGTGATGGGGTTATTGGCGCTTGGAAGTATCCCCGCATCATTGTTAACCACCCAGTTCTTAAGCAGCGTCTTTACAGATTCAAATGATTACCAATCTATATTGACTGACAGCCTAGGCATTATGCTGGTACTGACCTCAATCGTGATTATTTTTAGAGGTAAATTATCTAGCCGAGAAACACAAAAAGTATCAGCACCAAAGAAATATTCAGGTGTTATTGTTGTTCTAGCCGGTTTATTTCTAGGCGTTTTTGTAACCCTTTCCTCGGTTGGAGCTGGAGCATTTGGTGCTGCTGTACTTATGCTACTCTACCCATATTTAAAAACAGTAAAGATTATTGGCACCGATATAGCACATGCAGTTCCACTCACACTTGTAGCTGGACTGGGTCATTTTATTGTTCTAGGTAATGTTGACCTAGTGTTACTTGGTAGTCTATTAGTGGGTTCTTTACCTGCCATACATATCGGCACCAAGCTGGCACGCCGAATGCCAAGTGACCTATTACAGACTTTAATAGCATTAATTCTACTTGGATTAGGTGTAAAATTTATAGTCAGCTAATTAACAGTTATTCAACGTATTAACCTTCTGGAGTTTCGTTTGCAACGCCATGAGGCACATGACCGGTAGCCACATGCTCACTAGCAGATGAGCAGTGAACCTGTTGATCGTCAAAGAAAACATCAGCACCAAATGATTTTAAGAAATCACCCTTACTTAGCCCGCCCAAAAATAAACTTTCATCAATTCGAACATTCCAATCACGAAGTGTTCTAACCACCCGTTCATGGGCAGGTGCAGCCCTAGCAGTTACAATAGCTGTGCGAATGGGGCACTCTCCCGTAGGGAATTCTGTCTGCAAACCCTGAAGTGCTTCTAAAAAGCTTTTAAACGGACCGGCATCTAAGGGTTTGTGCGCTGATTTTTTTTCATTTTCGGTAAACGCATCAAGGCCCTGCTCTTTAAAAATTCTCTCAGACGCATCACTAAACAAAACAGCATCACCATCAAAGGCAAAGCGAAGCTCTTCTAAGCATTTAGTTGAGCCCTGAGATGGCAGTAATGTTGCCGCTGCCATACCGTTTTCCAGAGCATTCCTAACATCACCTGGATTGGTTGATAAAAACAAATGGCAGGCAAAGGCAGAAACATAACGATAAGGACTATCACCGCCAGAAAAAGCTGCCCTAGTAATCTTAAGGCCATGATGAGCTATTGAATTGAATACACGTAAACCTGAATCTGCAGAATTTCGCGATAAAAGGATAATCTCTACTTTGGGTTCACCACCCAATTTTTCATTAATACGAAGTAATTTTGAAGCTAAGGGAAAAGCCTCACCGGGTTCGAGAATGTCATCTTCATGTTGACGCTGGTATTCTGCATAGGCTTCAACACCCTGCTGCTCAAAAATCTGGTGACTTTCACGCATATCAAATAAGGCTGTAGAGGATATAGCGATAACAAGCTTAGGTGAAGATGCATTGGCCATATTGATTATTTTGAATCCATTAATTTAGTAGTTTCCACTTGGTCAAAATACTCTCTAGTCAGCTTGAAAACAACCGGAGCAAGTAACAGTAAAGCCAAAAGGTTAGGAATTGCCATTAGGCCATTCAATGCATCAGACATCTTCCAAACAAGACTTAGGCTCATTTGAGTACCCAAGAATACACCTATAACCCAAAGCACTCTAAAAGGCACAACAACTTTAGGCCCAAGTAAAAATTGAGCACAACGCTCTCCGTAATAACTCCACCCAAGCATCGTTGTAAAAGCAAATAACGCGATACAAACGGAAAGGATACTGCCACCCAAGGGTAAAACAGTATCAAAAACATGGAGGGTCATGGCAGCCCCCTGCAGATCGGTATTCCAAACACCAGAGACAATCAGAACCAACCCAGTCATGGTACATATAATCAACGTATCAATAAACGTTCCAAGCATAGCGATTGAACCCTGCCTAACAGGACTATTTGTTTCAGCTGCCGCATGGGCAATTGGCGCAGAGCCCAAACCCGATTCATTTGAAAAGATTCCCCTAGAAACACCCATACGAAGGGCAAGCATAACCGTTGCTCCTGCGAAACCACCCGTAGCAGCGATACCATTAAAGGCACTATCAACAATAAGAGCAATCGCGGAAGGGATTTCAGAAACATGTAACGCCAGGATAACTAATGTAGCCAGTAAATAAATAACCGTCATAAGCGGTACAAGCTTACCGGCAACCATAGCAATACGCTGAATACCACCCAGCAGAACAAGAGCAACCATCACTGACATTAATAGCCCGCTGATCATTGTGGGAATCTCAAAGTTTTCAAGCAGTACCTGAGATACGGTATTAGATTGAACCGTATTAGCTAAACCAAAACCTGCCAGGCTTCCAAATAGCGCAAACATTATAGCCAATGGTTTCCAACGCTTATGCAAGCCGTTTTTTATATAATACATAGGCCCGCCTACTTTTTTACCTGTGGCATCGGTCTCTCGGAAGTTAACCGCTAAAACCGCTTCGGCATATTTAGTCGCCATCCCCACCAAAGCAGTGCACCACATCCAAAACAATGCGCCCGGACCACCAATGCCAATCGCTGTAGCTACACCGGCGATATTACCCGTACCTACTGTTGAGGATAGCGCTGTCATCAGTGCATTAAAGGGGCTTATTTCACCCTCACCACTGCCTTTACGACCTTTAAATAACTGACGAAACGCAAAAGGAATACGCGTGATGGTCTGGCCGCGTAACCCGATGGTTAGAAACACCCCAGTGCCTAATAAAAGGGTCAACATAATAGGACCCCAAACAATACTATTGATAGTATCAATCAATTGATCAAATATGGCCATTAGGCTTCTCCCTAGAATGGTTTTCTAATTAGATTATAACCAGTATACGTTATGTGTATTCAATAAATACTAAGTTAGCTTCAAAACTAAATCGAGTAGTTTGTATATTTTAGTCGCTGCAAAAAAGTTTTAGATAAAAAAACAAATAATATTTAAAGCCAGATACAAAAACACCCATACCGGGTTGCGGCATGGGTATTTAGAGAGGAACAAAACCCCTGCCTAAAAGAAAAAAGGACAAACTATAGACGCCTCTAGTTCTTTTAGACTACTGCTAACTATTAAATAGCTTTAATAGTGCCCTTAGGCAAAATAGCATGAACTGCATTTTTCTGAAATTTAAGCTCTTGGCCACTTCCCACTTCAAGGACTAGGTACTCAGATTCTATCTTGGCAATCTTACCCAACATGCCGCTAGTGGTAACTACTTCATCGCCTTTAGCGAGTGAATCAATAAGATTATTATGCTCTTTTTGACGCTTCTGTTGTGGTCTAATCATTATGAAATACATAAAAACAAATAAACCACCAAACATAAGAAAGGTGAATAGCGGACTTGGATCTGCGGGAGCACCCGCTTCTGCGTAAGCTTTTGAGGCAAAAAACATAGTAAATATCCTTAGTATTATAAATTAAGTATTAATTGAGATTAGATTTAATCCAATCCAAAACATCTTGGTGATGTGTTTTAGTTTTAACCTTTTCCATCACCATAACTATTTCACCCTGCTTATCAATAACAAAAGTAGAACGCATAACACCCATATATTCACGTCCCATAAATTTCTTTAAGCCCCAGGCACCATAATCGTCAGTGGTCCTGTGATCCTCATCAGATAAAAGTTTGAAGTTAAGCTCTTGCTTGTCCTCAAATTTAACTAACCTATCGACAGAATCAGGGCTAACTGCAAGCACGACAGTATCTAAAGCTTCGAAATCAGCATGGCTGTCTCTGATGCCGCAAGCCTGAACAGTGCAACCAGGTGTCATTGCCTTAGGGTAAAAATAAAGCATAACATTCTTATCGCCAGCATAGTCACTTAAAGATACATCATTACCTCTTTGATCTAGAAGGGTGAATGCCGGTGCTTTATTACCTACTAATGGGAATCCCACAAAAATACCTCTGTATAAAATAGTCTGTGTAACAGCTATATAACGTTAGGGAAGAAGATGGGCCACGCCCTCTTTCTCCTCAGTAAGTTCTTGCTCGGTAGCTGACATTTTAACCCGAGAAAAATCATTAACTTCCAAGCCCTGAACAATTTTCCAGAAACCAGCTTCGCAGGTACAGGGGAAAGAATAAATCAAGCCTTCAGCAATACCATAGCTTCCATCGCTGTAAACGCCCATACTAACCCAATCGTTATCATCAGTGCCTAAAACCCAGGTTCGCATATGAGCAATCGCTGCATTGGCAGCAGAGGCTGCACTTGAAGCGCCACGTGCTTTGATAATTGCTGCACCACGTTGTTGAACAGTTGGTATAAAAGTGTCTTCATACCAATCTTGATCAACCATATCAATTGCTGACTGACCATCAACATTTGCATGATGAATATCTGGGTACTGTGTCGCTGAATGATTCCCCCAAATAGTCATTTGTTTTACGTCGTTGATCGTTTTGCCTGCTTTTTCAGCGATTTGACTCATTGCACGGTTGTGATCAAGCCTGGTCATTGCAGTAAACTGACGAGGATCAATATCCGGTGCATTTCGCTGTGTAATAAGTGCATTAGTATTCGCAGGGTTACCCACAACTAACACTTTAATATCACGGCTAGCATGATCATTAATAGCCTTACCCTGAGCAGAGAAAATAGCTGCATTAGCCTCAAGAAGATCTTTACGCTCCATGCCTGGACCACGAGGACGAGCCCCTACAAGTAATGCGTAATCAGTATCTTTGAAAGCAACTTCCGTTTGATCTGTACAGACTAAACCTTCAAGCAAGGGAAAAGCACAGTCTTCAAGCTCCATCGCTACACCTTTAAGGGCATTAAGCGCGGGAGTGATTTCAAGCATTTGTAAAATTACAGGTTGATCAGAACCTAACATTTCGCCAGCGGCTATGCGAAATAATAGGGAGTAACTAATCTGCCCTGCAGCACCAGTAACGGTAACGCGAACGGGTGAATTCAAAGTATATCTCCAAAAATAGTTAACTTGAATGAGCTTTAATAATGCGGGATATTATAGTGCTGATTTAAAAAAAAGCACCATAAAACCCAGTTTAGATATGGCTGAAAATAACTAAGTTGTAGTTATTTGCAAAGTTTCTGATAAACAGCCTTCATTTCACTGTAAAGATCATCTTTAAATGTTGGCAGATTAGTATCTAATTTAGAAACAATCTCTACTAAATGTTCGTTATCCTCTTGGCCACCCCACTGTTTGTGATAACTACCATCTTGATAACCATGATCCTGTCTAAAGAAATTTAGAACATTTTTGCCAATATAAGCAATATAAAGCTGATCAAACTGCATATTAATACCCTTAACCAAACCAACGAAGCCGTTGATATCAAAGTCTTTGGTTACTAAAGTGTTGGCAGTAAACTCTTCAAGGTTAACCGCAAAGTCACCTGTGGCAACAACTTCATCAAATGCATTAACCACTAAATCACATATATTGCCTGAGGTCTGATCCTTTAATAGCATTAAACTTAAACCAAAATGCCATATATCAACAAGTTCCAGAGCAATTTGATTAACGTCCGGTTGTTGTTTCTTCCACCATTTCCAGCCGTGATGGTCCAGTAATTCAGCACATTCAATCCATATAGCACGATACCATTCGAAGTTCTGCTGACGCCAATCTTCATTAACCTTAGAGTTCATACTATCTTGAAGTTCTAACATGGTTAAAATTTGTTGCTTCATATTATTTCCTTAGGCACGAACAAAGCCATTTGAGGCTTTTTCGTTGCCAATTGTTGTATTAGGGCCATGCCCAGTAACTACTACCGCCTCATCATCAAGGCTATAGATACGTTCTTTTATTGACGACACAATTTGATCAAAGTTACCGCCCGGAAGATCTGTGCGTCCAATACTACCTAAAAATAAGGTATCTCCCGCAATTAATGTTTTGTACTCCTCAAACCAGAAACTAACCGAGCCAGGAGTATGACCCGGGGTGTGCAAGGCAACGCCACCACAGCAGTCAAGCGCCTGATCATCCTTTAAATAATGGTCTGGATCTGGCAATGTAATAGCTGGAACACCAAATATTGCACACTGTTGCTCAACAACGTCCCATAGAAACTTATCGGACTCATGAAGAAAAATTGGTGCACCCGTGGCCTTTTTTATTTCACCAGCGGCTAATATATGATCTAAATGAGCATGGGTATGAATAATAGCAATAACTTTAAGACCAAGCTCTTTTACCAACGCCATAATTTGATCCGCATCACCACCTGGATCAATAACCAATGCTCGACCAGACAACACATCACCAATTATAGTGCAGTTGCATTGCAAAGGCCCTACTGGAAAGGTTCTTATAATAAACTGTGGTTTATTGAGGTCATTATCAGACATAGCTTCTCTATCGCAACCTAAAAATTAGCGATTTATTTTAAATAATTTAAAAAAATTAGCGCTTGTGATCTCAGCTAACTCTTCAATTGTTATATTTTTGATCTCAGCAATTCGCTCGGCAACCTCATAAACAAATTGAGGTTCATTTTGTTTGCCACGATGAGGTACGGGGGCCAACCACGGAGAATCTGTTTCAACGAGCATACGATCCAGGGGTATCTTTTTAACCACATCGCGTAATTCATGGGCATTATTAAAAGTAACAATGCCAGAAAAAGACATATAAAACCCCAAATCCATAGCCGCTTTTGCCATTTCCCAAGTTTCAGTAAAACAGTGGAGAACGCCGGCTGAAGGCGAACCATAATCTTTAATCAACTTTATTGTTTCTTCACGAGCATCCCGGGTATGGATAATTACCGGCTTTTGTATCTGCTTAGCTGCCTGTAAATGATTTATAAAGCTTTCTCGTTGCCACTCGTAGCTTTCCGCGCTGTAAAAATTATCCAGGCCTGTCTCTCCGATCGCTACAACTTTGGGAAGCTGTGCTAAAGAAACAATTTGATCAATCGAAGGGAGGGGTAATTCTTTATCCTGCAGAGGATGAACACCCACCGAAGAATATATATCATCATAATGAGTAGTAAGCTCAGCGAGTGCCTTAGAGCTCTGCAAATCTACTGCTACCGTTAAGAGATGAGAAACACCTCTAGCTTTGGCAGAAGAAATAACCGCATCTAAACCACCCTCTCTTTTTGAAAGATCGAGCCGATCAAGATGGCAATGAGAGTCTACTAACATGATGTACCTTAAAAGCTGTTTGAACTAAATCGACTTTCGTCGCACTTGAAAAACTTGTGACCATTCTATAAATAACTCCTCCCAAAGTAACTGAGTATTTATAGTTGAGCTAGATAAGAGCCAAGATCTTGCCGTTATTAATTTGTCTAAAAAATGAAAAAGTGCTTGGTTTTGATTATTTTGCAACTCACCCACCATCAATCTATGCACATAACTTAGAATCCAAGAGATCAATTCCTCAGGGGTGAATTTTTGACAAGCCTGCGCAGCGGCAAGGGGTGTCTCCTCAAAACGTCGAACTGCATCCAGAAGAGCTTCAACTCGCTGTCGACTTTCAAGCCCTGAACCCTGCATATAGTCCAAAGCTAATAGCGGACAACCATTGGCAACATCTAACACCTGAGAGATATTAAACTGACTTTCTCCCGAATATTTAGAAAGCCAATCCTTCGCTAACTGAGTAGGTGGAATTGGAAGCGACTCAATCTGACAGCGACTACGGATGGTAACCGGCACAAGGCTAAGTCTTCGAGCAACTAAAATTAACAGCGTATTTGATTCAGGTTCTTCTAAACTTTTGAGCAAAGCGTTAGACGCAGCTACATTCATGGACTCACAGGGTTGAATAACAACAACTTTCCAGCCACCCTGCTGAGCAGTTTTCGAAAGGGATGTGCAAAGTGCGCGAACCTGTGCAACAGAGATAATTTTTTTGTCATCTTCAGGTGCTAAAGAGTAAAAATCCGGATGAGAGCCTGCACTAAGGGTTATACAACCCTTACACTGACCGCAGCCAAAACCCTCTTGAGGCTGATTACAGAGCAATCGAAACGCCATAGCCATGGCCAAACGTTCAGCCCCAACGCCCTCAACGGCATTGAGCATAATCGCATGGGGAAGCCGCTGATCTTTAATTCGTTCGTTAAAGGTTTGCCACTGTGGCTTTTGCCAGGGCAGCGGTAAAAAAGCATTTTTGGCCATGGGCGCGGACTCTATCACTGATTACACAACGCAGCTTGGTGCTCATACCAAAAGCTATTAAGAGTATCAGAAATCTGCTGTTGTACTTCAGGTAAACTTTTAGACGCATCGATCACTTTATAGCGTTCTGGTGACTGTTCAGCCATAGACAAATATGACTGCCGAACACGATTAAAGAAATCCGTCTTTTCTAATTCAAAACGATCGGGTTTACTGCGTTTTCCTGCGCGCTTTAAGCCTACTTCAACAGGGATATCTAATATAAGCGTAAGGTCAGGACGTAAAGTTCCCTGCACCATTGATTCTAGGCTAGCAATCAGATCGTAACCCATCTCCCTCCCAGCGCCCTGATAGGCATAAGTAGCATCAGTAAAGCGATCGCAAAGCACCCAGTTGCCCTTTTCAAGCTGCGGCTTAATAAGCTGGTCCAAATGCTGCGCCCTGCCAGCAAACATCATAAGTAATTCTGCTGTACTACTGACTGTTTCATCACGGTTAGATAGTAATAGTTCTCTAATTTCTTCAGCTAGAGGGGTTCCGCCGGGTTCACGAGTATTGGTAAAAGAAACATTCCTAGCATCCAACCACTGCTTTATATATTCTATATTAGTCGTTTTACCGACACCTTCGGTGCCTTCTATGGTGATAAACCTGCCGTTCATAGATACTTAACTCTGGGTGTTGGTGTTAATGTTATTTTGGCGCAGACCGGTAGTCTTGCACTCGCTGTTCAATCTGAAATTTTCTTACGGCTTCAAGATGTTGCTTCATAGTATCAGAAAACTGATGACTACCATCACCGCGAGCAACAAAATATAAACTCGAACCTGATAGTGGATGTAAGGCAGCTTTAATAGAAGCCAAACCAGGCATTGCTATGGGCGTTGGTGGTAGACCTTCAATTCTGTAAGTATTGTAAGGGGTAAATGCCCTGAGATCTTGGCGTCGTATATCACCCTTGTAGCGATCGCCCATACCATAAATGACCGTAGGATCAGTTTGCAAGCGCATGCCCTGCTTCAAGCGTCTTACAAAAACCCCAGCGATAGCTTTTCGCTCTGCTGCCTGACCTGTTTCTTTTTCAACAATTGAGGCCATAATTAAAGCCTCATAGGGATTTAGATAAGGTAAATTATCATCTCTATTTTGCCAAGCTAGATTCAATTCAGTACACATACGCAAATGCGCCTGCTTTAGAATATCAAAAATATTGTCATTTTTACTGTATTGGTAGGTATCGGGGAAAAACCACCCCTCAGGATATGTGATATCTTTAGATACAAGCGCAAGTAAAGTATCTTGATCCATATTTAAAAGAAAAGAAAATTGCGAAATCTGTGAGATATGTTCAATCCATTGGTTAAATGACCAACCCTCCGGAAACGTAATGCTATGCTGGGCAACATCACCCTGAATAAATTTATCCAAAAGAGATAATGAAGTATCACCTGCTTCAACCCAATAATCACCCGCTTGAATGCCCTGCTTGCCCAATAAAATCGCCCAGCCGGTTAAAGCCAACGGATAACCAATAATTTCATTTTGGCTAAGCTTTAGATTAACCTGCTTAAGATTGCTACCCTTTTCAATAGATAATAAAAACCTGCCCTGCTTATCCAGTGTATGGACTTGGTTTAAGTCAACAGGTCTATCGAGCAACAAAACCGTGATGATAACGCCCATTAATACTGCAAAAACAGTTAGTGCGAAAATGATTACAAAAAAATGAAGTGGCTTCATGTTCATTGATAGTGAGGATAACATTCAGATAGTTTTTTACACAGCATAAGAGTTTGCCCCTCAACAGGCAAAGACTTCACCTGTTGGTTTAACTCATTATAAACAGTACCAACTGACATAAGCCCTTTTACTGAGTTACAGATAAATAAAGCCTGACAACAATCTAAGTCGGTCTTACCTATATCAGCTTCAGATACAGATATGTTACAAGCAGGAAAAATCTCATCAACCAATAAGGAGCGCATAACACCCTTAACTCCCACCTGATTTAAACGAGGTGTAAGCCATTCACCATTATTATTTTTTAAAAATACATTGGCCGAGACTGCCTCAATCAATAAATCTGAATCATTAAACATCAGCCCATCCTGGTATGTATTACAGTGCCACTCACTGCGCGCTATCACCTGATCTAGACGGTTAAGGTGTTTAACCCCTGCAAGGGCTGGGTTTACCGCAAGCCTGTGGTTACAGAAACGTACAGCAATAGATGAGGTGCTTTTGACCTGAACCTTGGCAGGCATTGCCGAATAGCTACAAATAAGGGTGGGTACAATATTGTCAGGTGATTGGTAACCGCGCCCACCCGAACCTGCAGTCAAAATAATTTTAATCACTCCCTCAGTTATAGACTGTGAGCATAGCTGGTTTAGAAATAAACTGAGATATTGATTAATTAAATCAATAGTAATTGGAATGGCTAAAGCATTAGCGCCAAGCATAAGCCTTGAGAGGTGGCGCTCTAAAAGAGGCAGTTTGGCGTCGCTAAATAGCATAGTTTCAAACAACCCATGCCCAAAAGCCAAACCACGATCATCTAACAAATTGGATGAAAGAACGTCGCTTGCAACTGGCTGGCCATTGATACTAAATAGAGATGAAAGAGCTGTCATAATTTTCAATAGTTAAGATATATTGTGTGCATTATGACATTTCTTGGGGACATAAAAAAACCGCCCCCAGATGGGAGCGGTTTTTGAAATCGGAATTAACCGTTAGCTTGAATATAAGTCACTGCATCTTTAACTGTAGCTATCTTTTCAGCTTCTTCATCAGGAATTTCTGCATCGAACTCCTCTTCAAGGGCCATTATCAACTCAACAGTGTCCAATGAGTCCGCCCCTAGGTCTTCTACAAAAGATGAAGTTGATTGGATATCTTCTTCTTTAACGCCGAGCTGCTCAGCAACCATTTTAATTACGCGTTCTTCAATGTTACTCATCGTTGTCTCTCTCCTTTCAAGGAATCAGATGTCTTAAATAAATAGTGAGGAAATCTCAGTATGTCAAACTAGCTTAGGCGCGCATTTTACCTCACAAATATAAAAATGCTAGTCCGGATAACAAAATAATTACAAATTAACCATTTTTTTAGGCTTAACTCATGTACATACCGCCATTTACATGAATAGTTTCACCGGTTATATAACCCGCTGAATCGCTCACTAGAAAGCTAACAACCGAAGCAATTTCTTCAGGATCTCCCAAACGAGCTAAGGGTACCTGACTTAGCATAACTTGTTTGTGAGCATCAGAGAGATCTTTGGTCATATCTGTCGCAATAAAGCCTGGCGCTACAGTATTAACTGTAATACCTCTCGAGCCAATCTCTTTAGCCAGAGAGCGAGAAAAGCCTGCAACACCAGCTTTAGTAGCCGCATAGTTACTTTGCCCTGCATTACCCATAGAGCCAACCACAGAGCTTATATTTACAATACGACCCCAACGGGCCTTTGTCATAGGCTTCAAGCAAGCCTTGGACAGACGAAATATAGACGACAAATTAGTATTGATAACATCGAACCATTCATCATCTTTCATTCTTAGCAATAAATTGTCTTTGGTTATACCCGCATTATTGATAAGAATAGTCGGGGAACCGAACTTTTCAACTACATTTTTTAAAAGATCAGAAATAGACTGGCTATCAGTAACATTAAGCACCATACCAGCACCTTTAATACCCTGCTCTTTAAAGCGAAGACTTATTTTTTCCGCACCTGATTCAGAGGTAGCCGTACCGATTACTGTATAGCCTTTATTACCTAACTGATCCGAAATCGCCGCACCAATCCCACGACTAGCGCCAGTGACTAGGCATACTTTGTATTCTGCTGTCATAATTTTCTCCTTGGAATAACTTATTGGTTTTTCAGTGCAGCATCAAAATCTGCTACGCTTTCGGTGGCAATTGCGAGCATGTCTCGATCAATCCGCTTCGCTAAGCTGCTGAGTACTTTGCCAGGGCCACATTCGATCAATATATTGGCACCCTTATCTTTTAACTGCTTAACACAGTCAACCCACTTAACCGGGCTGTATATCTGCTCTAACATTAAGGACTTTATAACCTGAGGATTATCTTCTGTTTGAGCATGGACATTATGCACAATTGTAAACTCTGGCGCTCTAAAGCTTATGGATTGGACAAGCTCAGATAATTTATCTGCTGCGGGCTTCATTAAGGAGGTATGAAATGGCGCACTAACAGGTAAAGGTAACGCTCGCTTAGCCCCGGCACTTTTACAAATTTCCATAGCACGCTCAACAGCCTCAACCGAACCCGCTATGACAACCTGACCCGGAGCATTAAAATTAACCGCATCGACAACGCCTAACGCTTTTGCCTCGGCACAGGCATCTATAATCGCGCCATCATCCAAGCCAATAATAGCAGCCATTGCACCCTGACCCACAGGAACAGCTTCCTGCATATATTCTCCACGTGCCTGAACAATACGCAGACCGTCTGAGAAATCAATTACGTTGGCACAGACCAATGCTGACCACTCACCTAGGCTATGGCCTGCCATTTGGCAAGGCTTAGCGCCCTGCTTCTCGTTCCACAACCTCCAAATTGCGACACTTGCAGTTAAGAGGATAGGTTGAGTCTTTTGCGTAAGGTTAATTTCTTCCTGAGCACCATGTTGAAGTAAACCCCACATATCATAGCCAAGAACATCAGATGCTTCGCTAAAGGTATTTTCAATGACTGGGTGCTGCGCTGCTAATTCAGCTAACATACCAATTTTCTGGGAACCTTGACCGGGAAATACAAATGCTAAATTACTCATAAAAGATATTCTCAATAAAATTCTGGTTTTAATTGTTAGTTTGTTTAAGTAAAGGCGATAAAACGGAGGGCAATTGATACCTAGCCGCATTAATAGCCCTTGTTAGGGCTGTAGAAAAGGCTTCAACATCTGCCGAACCATGGCTTTTAACCACAACGCCGTTAATACCCAATAAATAAGCACCATTAAATAATGAGGGTTGGATTGATTTTTTTAAATTAGATAAGGGGGATTTTAAAATAAAAGCTAAAAAACGATACCATCCGTTAGAAGAAAAAGTGCTCGAAAACTTTTCGTTAATATGAGCTGCAACGCCCTCTCCTACTTTAAGAGCAATATTACCAGCGAAACCATCACAAACAATAATATCTGCCTCACCTTTAAATACTTCATCACCCTCAATAAACCCAGCATAATTAATGGAAGTATCTGACGCTAGCAATTCAGCAGTAGTCTGCACCAATTTATTACCCTTACCCGGTTCAGAACCAACATTTAAAAGACGCACGCTTGGCTTACGAATACCAAGCGTTGCCGAAGCAGTGTGCGAACCCAATAATGCAAATTGATAAAGCTGTTGTGGTGAACAGTCAACATTAGCGCCAAGATCAAGCATAAGTTTATCCCCACGATGGGTAGGAATTGGTGCACAGATAGCCGGGCGAGAAATATTAGGTAAGGTTCCCAATATAAACAAACTAAGCGCCATTAACACACCTGTATTTCCTGCGCTAATACAGGCATGTGCCTCACCCGCTTGAACAGCTTTAAGCGCAAGTGCCATGGAGGAATCTTGTTTTGATCTTATTGCAGAAGAAGGCTTATCATCACAGCTGACCTGAGATGAAGTATGTTGAAAGGTTAACCTAGCCTTAAGCAGGGGGCAAAAGAGCCTGTCTATTTCAACGGTGACAGCAGAACTGTCACCATAAACAATGGCGTAAACGTCAGGGTGCTCAACAAGCACTTTGGCAAGGGCCTTAAGAATAACCTTAGGCCCAAAGTCTCCGCCCATTGCATCAACAGAGATAATAACGGTCATGGTCAAACGACCGCTCAATTACTCAGCGTTAGTCTCAACGACTTTACGACCACGGTAAAAACCGTCAGCAGTAACATTGTGACGAAGATGTTTTTCACCACTAGTGGCATCAGTAGATACAGTAGCTGAAGTTAATGCATCATGTGAACGACGCATTCCACGTCTTGAACGAGTTTTTCGACTTTTTTGAACAGCCATGGGTTGCTCTCCTTTATATAATTAACAGCGCTTAATTTTTAAGCTGCTTTAAAACACTAAAGGGACTGTCAACGACAGCCTCCTCACGAACCGGTTCAACCTTTTCATCAAAGGCAGTACCCGTACATTCTCCAACATTGTGATAGTTAACAATGGGCAGCACCAAAAGTACTTCATCTTCTAACACAATATTTAAATCTGCTATTTTATCAACTACGACCCAAGGCTCATAGTTTGGTGCCACTTTTGCTAGCTGGTCTTCAGACCAAATAACCTGTAAGCCAAAAGTAGTCTTAATTTCTATATTAACCCTGTCTAAACAACGCTGACAGATAACATCCACTTTTATTGATGCCTTCCCAGTAACAATGTGCTGTCGTGTCTCATCCAATGCAAATTGTATAAAAACATTAAGAGGATCAGTGATATTCTCCACTGAAGCGCTTAATCTTGGTAGATCTTTAGCGGAAACAACGCCCTCAAGAGTAATACCCTGAGACGCTAATTTTCGTGGATCTATCTGAGCCGGCAATGACATAGGTTACGACGGTATAAAGTTAGGCGGGCATAATAGGGTTAAGACCGTGAATAGTCAAAGAAAATTGCTTAAACTATAGACAGAAAAGCAACATCACCAATAGAGAATTACGTTAATGACTCAACAATTAATACTCGCTTCAACATCCACCTACAAAAAAAATCTTTTAGAGCGGCTTAAAATTAGCTTTGGAAGCATTTCGCCAGAAATAGAAGAAACACAGAATTATGGAGAATTACCAAAGGATATGGCACAGCGGCTTGCAGAATCAAAAGCTAAAGCCGTTTCAATATTAAACCCAAATAAACTTGTACTTGGCACAGATCAAACTGGAGAGTTAAAGGGCAAAGTATTGGGTAAACCAGGCAGCTTTAAACAAGCTGCGAAACAATTGGCGGCTCAATCAGGGCAAACTGTTTATTTTCATTCTGCTATTTCAGTAGTAAAAACATTAGATAATGGGGAAATGTCAAAAACAACAAAGCTTAATACCACAAAAGTTACATTCAGAGATCTTTCAAAGCAACACATCGAAACATACCTTAAAATCGAAAAACCCTATGACTGCGCTGGAAGCTTTAAGTCTGAAGGCTTAGGTATAACCTTATTTAGAAGCATTGATACGAACGACCCGACTTCGTTAATTGGATTACCGTTAATAGATCTTTGCTCAATACTTAAAGAATTTGAAATATCAATACCCTAAGTAAACTATCAATAAAAATCCCTATATAATTGATTTATATATGCTTAATTATATCAGAAAAGCAATCAATGCAGGCTATTGGCTTATATTTTTTTAGCCGATCTGCATGATGCGCACCATAACTAACGCCAAGCCTTGGCATGCTAATGCGCTCAGCCATATCCATATCATACTCAGTATCACCTACCATAAGTGCCTGATCGGCTGTTACGTTAAACTCTTGAAGTAATTCAGCCAGCATAAGGGGGTTTGGCTTAGACGCGGTTTCATCTGCACAGCGTGAATCATGAAATAGATCATCTAAACCTGATGCAATAAATGCCCTATTTAAACCTGCCCTACTTTTACCCGTTGCCACTGCAAGTAGACAACCTGTGCTTCTCAGTTGAGATAGCGTAGCTAAAACATTGGGGAAAAATTCACCCGGACCCGCGTCTTTAGAGCGATAATGGGCCGAATAACTCTTTGTCATCTGAGTTACCAGCAGCTCATCGGCCTCTGGAAAAAGTTGCGCTATGGCCTCACCAAGCCCTAAGCCAATTATATTGGCGGCTCGATCAAAGCTAGGAATGGGCAAATTGTTCTCTGCAGCCGCCCGCTGTATGCAGGCTACTATACGGGAAACAGAATCACTAAGGGTACCATCCCAGTCAAAAATTAATAGTTTAAATTTAGAGTTCATAGTATTAATTTAGATCAAATTAATTTAATTTATTCAAAATAGCATTTAGATCATTGGGCAATGGCGCATTCACTTCAATCCTGACGTCTGAAATTGGATGCCGAAACACAAGAGAGCTAGCATGAAGAAATAGTCTCTTTAGACCAAAGGCGCGCATTTCCTGATCAAACATAGTATCGCCGTATTTTGCATCACCCGCTATAGCCTGGCCAGAAAATTGGCAATGAACTCGAATTTGGTGGGTTCTTCCCGTTTCCAGCCTTACCTCTAGCAAAGTAGCCTGCTTAAAAGTTTGACTAATTTTAAAGTGCGTAACGGAAGCCTTGCCTTCAACATCTACCTTAACCATGCGCTCACCAGAAGAAAGGGTATTTTTCTTAAGAGGTGCATTAATAGTAGATTTACCTTTAGGCCAACGACCCTTAACCAAGGCCTGATACGTTTTTTTAATAGAATTTTTTTGCAACTGTTGCTGTAAATTAACCAAACCTGCTCTGCTCTTTGCAAGCATTAGACAGCCAGAAGTGTCCCTATCAAGCCTATGGACCAGCTCCAAGAATTTACTTTCAGGCCTGTCTGCACGAAGCGCCTCTATTACACCAAAAGAAACGCCACTCCCGCCGTGAACGGCCATACCGCTGGGCTTATCAATAACAATTAAACCGTCGTCTTCAAACAAAATACTATCATTAATACGCTTACGCATCTGGCTACCAGGCATCTCCGAAGACTGTGCCTGCGCCGTCCTAATAGGAGCAATCCTTATAATATCGCCAGACTTCAGGCGGGTATCAGCTTTTACGCGCCCCTTATTGACACGAACCTCACCCTTGCGCAGAAGACGATAAATACGCGACTTAGGCACGCCTTTTAACAGCCTAATTAGGTAATTATCAAGCCTTTGCCCTTCATATTCTGTATCCACAGTATGAAAAGTAACGGCGCTAAAGGGATTATTTTGATTAGTATCAGACAATTTATTGACTACATCCGTGGAATTTGGGGTGAATTATACCTATGTATTATTTATATTTCACAAAAACCATAAAGAACAATGAATTCCCAAGCAATAGTAAAAAAAACAGGGTGCATAACGGTCATAATCATAAAAATAATACGAATTAGTAGTAAATAATGCTCAAATTACCACCTAATTTTACATATAAATTGTAGATATGGCCTATCATTGCTATAATGTGGCGTCTTATTAGAGGTTGCAAGTGCCATTTGAGCGCATTAAACCTAAAGTTTTAATTTAAAGATAAAGAATGAATTTTGTAGTTGTTTGCCGTACCTATCATGACGGGAGACAATAAAAAGATAAGCTGAGAAAGCTCAGCTAGATTACAACAAGTTTAGATAAAGCTTGTGATTGAAATACGCCTAATTATTCGAGTGCATTCAGCCTCATGGCCTTTAATCACAACAAGAGATTCGTGTTATTGTGTGCTTCAATCTCCAGTTGAGACCCTGTTAAAACAATAACTACGGTGTCCATATTAATGGTTACCTGAAGGTTTAGGTTACATCTGCTTAAAAGATGACCTGTGTAGCGTGTAAACACGCTAAAAGAAGGATAAATGAGCGCCTAACAAGGCTCTCAAACCTCTACAGTTTGCAGATGAATCTCTGCCCTATAAGCTTTTACCCCAGTTGTGGGTTTGAGTTTTCTCCCTTTGTCCCCCTTGTCTACCTAGCTGCCGCTTGATCACTTTAATTAATTAAGGTGTTTATATGAAAAGAATGTTAATAAATGCATCTCATACTGAAGAGATGCGCGTAGCAATGGTCGATGGACAGAGACTTTACGATCTGGATATCGAAAATAGAACAAGAGAACAAAAAAAATCCAACATTTATAAGGGTAAAATCACAAGAGTCGAGCCCAGCCTCGAAGCAGCTTTTGTTGACTATGGCGCTGAACGTCATGGCTTCCTTCCTCTTAAAGAAATATCCCGCGAATATTTCAAAAAAACCTCATCTGACAATGGTCGTGTCCCTATTGTAGATGCAGTTAAAGAAGGCCAAGAAGTCCTAGTACAGGTCGAAAAAGAAGAGAGAGGCTCTAAAGGAGCCGCTCTTACAACCTTTATCAGCCTTGCAGGACGCTACCTGGTTTTGATGCCTAATAACCCGCGGGCAGGTGGAATCTCAAGACGAATTGAAGGTGAAGATCGCGCAGAACTTCGTGAAGCAATGCGCTCCCTTGAAATACCTGAAGGCATGGGCGCAATCGTTCGTACCGCTGGTATCGGCAGGGCTGCTCAGGAATTACAATGGGATTTAGATTATTTGCTACAGCTTTGGGGAACCATTACCCAAGAGGCTACCAATAGCAAAGCCCCCCACTTCTTATTTCAAGAAAGTAACGTCATTGTTCGCGCCATTCGTGACTATCTTCGTCAAGATGTTGGCGAAGTTATTGTTGATAATGAAGATGCCTATGCATTGGCGGCTGCCTTTATCGGTACAGTAATGCCTGACTTCACAAGCAAGATTAAATTTTACCAAGATGAAATACCATTATTTAATCGCTATCAAATTGAAAACCAAATACAAACCGCTTTTCAACGAGAAGTATCACTTCCTTCTGGCGGCTCCATTGTTATTGATATCACCGAGGCTATGGTATCCATCGATATTAACTCCTCGCGCGCCACCAAGGGCGGAGATATCGAAGAAACTGCCTACACTATAAACCTTGAAGCTGCCGAGGAAATTGCACGACAGCTTCGTTTACGTGATGTTGGCGGCCTTATTGTTATCGACTTTATTGATATGCTCAATAATCGACATCAGAAATCAGTTGAGAATAAGATGCGCGACGCACTAGAGATTGATCGTGCTCGCGTTCAAGTTGGTCGTATCTCGCGCTTTGGGCTTATGGAGATGTCTCGTCAAAGACTTCGCCCTTCGCTTGAAGAAACCATGTCCAAGATATGCCCGCGATGTAAGGGACAAGGCACTATTCGCGGCACAAGATCGCTCGCACTCTCTATTCTTCGTCTGGTTGAAGAAGAGGCACAAAAAGAATATAGCTGTGAAATCAGAGCAATTGTTCCTGTCCCTGTTGCGACCTTCTTACTTAACGAAAAGCGTAGTGGAATTTCGGATATTGAAACTAGAAATCGAATTAGGATTACAGTTTTACCCAATTCTGAAATGGAAACACCTAATTTTGAAGTTGTCCGTATTCGAACTCAGGATGATGACGACTCAGATTTTAGCTACAAAATGGCTAATGACCTTAGCAAGCCAGAATTAACCGTTGAGACTGATGCTAGTCAAAGCGCCAATAATATTCCTACGCCAGCTGTAAAGACCATTGTGCCCAATACACCGGCGCCTGTTCTAGAGCCCAAGAAGAAAAAAACAAGCTTATTACATAGACTCTGGATTAGTATTTTGGGCGAGCCTAAAGAGAAAGAGAAAGAGAAAGAGAAACCTAGCGTTAAAAATACCTCTCGCAATAACAATAGACGCGGATCACAACAAAGACGGGGCAAACAAAATAATCAACGCGGCCGTACCAATGATGATAATGCTCGTCGCGGCGATAAAAATACTCAGGGTAAAGCCGAAAATTCTCAAAAACGTAATCCTAGAAATGATAAGCGTCCCAATGACAATCGCCCTAACAAGCATAAGCAACGCAATGATCAAGAAAATAATTCAAATACTGCTACTGAAGCGAAACCAGAAACCAGCCAAAACACCAAGACTGAAGCGAGTATAAAACGTCGCCCAGATGAAAGAAAACGCGGCCCACGTAGACGTAGACGCCGTCAAGATGTTCCTCAGGATATGCTAGAAAAAAAAGTTGAAACACAAAACAATGATGCAGCTAGCAATGTTACTCAAACAGCGCCCTTAAATGACGCTGTAGTAGCTGAAACCCCAAAAGCCAAACCACAGGTTGCTAGCCGTCCTGCTGTTGAAAAAACGAATGTTTCAACAAAAACAAATAAAGTAGAAGATACTAAGGTTGCAGATACTAAACTATCAGATCCAGCTGATTCAAAGCCATCTGAGACCGCTGAGAAGCCAAAAAGAAAGCGTCGACCAGCCAAGCCAAAACAGACCGTTTCTAATGAAAGCACCGCTAAAGAAGGTACTGACATTACAGCTGAAAAAACTGATACTTCAGAAGTTAAGCCTAAGGCTAAACCTAAAGCAAAGGCTAAACCTAAAGCAAAGGCTAAACCTAAAGTAAATTCAGCAGATTCAAGTCAATCTGATAAGCCTGCCTCTGTCCAAGCAGAAAAAGTTGCTAGCGATTCGTCAAGAGCCTCTAATGACCCAAGAAACAAACCTAAGACTACAAATGAGGTTAAGGTTAGTTCTGCGAAAAGAACATCTACAAAAGCAGCACCTAAAACAGTAAATGTACCGTCTGAGGTGCCAGCAACAGCAACTCCTGTAAACCGTGCCAGCAATGACCCAAGGCAAAAGCGTTCAAAAAATACAGCGGCACCCGCTCAGGTCAAGAGTGAAAAAACCACTTCAACGGCAGAACCAGTAAAAAAAGCTGAAGAAAAAGCCCCTCAGGAGTAATTGGAGCTTGTCACTGGAAAAAGGCGCGGTATAATCTGCGCCTTGATTTAGTATTTTAAAAACTTGGTGGGATGGCAGAGCGGTTGAATGCACCAGTCTTGAAAACTGGCATAGGTTAATAGCCTATCTAGGGTTCGAATCCCTATCCCACCGCCATACATCATAAAGAAACCCTTGTTTTTACAGGGGTTTTTTTATAATTTCACAACCGAAATGGTTTGTTGTACTTTAAATCCCAGCCCGCAATTTCATAGACAATTTGTAATTATTTAAATCTCGACTAAACACTGTCAAATATACTCTACAACTTAAACACATAAAGAGAATATGTTTAGTACATCGCGCAATTTAAACATATAACGCGATTCTATGGTCAATGGAGTCAGAGTCATTTGATTCTAAACCCACTTACCTCAGTTTTAATTTTTATTAAGTTTTAAAAAAACATTTAAAACATGATCTATCCTTATTCTGGTAAGGAGTAAATATGATCATAAAAGGAATTGCGGCTAGTTTACCCTCTCGTGTTGTCACCAATGACGATATGATCGAAATGATCAGAGAGCAGTCTACCGAGTTTGATGGCGATCTTGAACAAACGCTGGCAACGACTAAAAGGCTACTAGAGAAATCTGGATTGCAGGAGCGACGATGGTGTGACCGCCATGAGTTGCCTATAGATCATGTTGCTATGGCCGCGGATAAAGCACTGGCGGCATCCTATCTGCAAAAAAACCATATTGAATTATTGATTTTTGTCGGTGTAGGTCGCGGGTTTTTAGAGCCTGGTAACAGCCACATGATCGCCAATGCGCTAGGATTTGATAAGGCGCAATGCTTTGATATTGTCGATGCCTGTATGAGTTGGGTAAGAGCTATGCAGCTGGTAGATAATTTATTTAGGAGCGGAGGTTATCGCAATGCGCTGATCATTAATGCTGAGTTCAATACCCATTCTGGCGGCCCGCTTTACCCCCATAATCTAAACCTAAAAAAAAGAGAACAGTTAGCGCATACCTTTCCAAGTTTTACCATTGGTGAAGCTGCCACGGCAACGCTTTTAATTCCCAGTGAGCCGGATAATTTTGAGTTTTATTTTTCTACTCGCCCTGATTTATCTGATCTATGCACCATTCCACTGCACGGCTATGATGGATTCTGTCACCCTACAGATAAGATTGGTAAAAATGGTGTTATGCAATTTACTTCCTATGGACTTGATTTGCACAACGAATCTCAAGAAGAGATAGTGAAAGTGTTTAAGAAGATGACCGCGAAGGATGACATACGAATTATTTTTACTCATGCCTCATCAAAAATGGAGTGGGAAAAGTTTGGAAAGCAAATAGGTTTGGAAGATAAGCTGTACCATATCTATCCAAAGAAGGGGAATTTAGTGTCCGCATCAGTACCTGCTGCGATTCATCATGCGATAACCAATAAATCCCTATGCCGTGGAGACAAGGTGGCTCTTTGGGTAGGAAGTGCTGGTATGTCATATAACTTTACTAGCTTGACATACTAGGTGTTGAATCAAATGCTTCTAAAACATTACATTGAACTAGAGGCTAAATATTCAAAATATATCATAACACCTCTATGCTGGCTTAGTCTTATTGGACATCCTTGTTATTGGGCAATCTGGACTTACTTTTATCCACAGCCATATGATAGCCTTATCTTAAGGTGCAGTGCCGCTGCATTTAGCCTAGCCATCTTACTAAGAAAGTTTTGGCCGAAATCAATAAAAAAGCACTTTGCTATAATTTGGATTGTTCACGGCTCTTATATTCTTCCTTTTTTATTTACCTATATAGGGCTTAAAAACCAGTTTAATTTTGTATGGTCAATTTGTCATATGGGAATGATTTTTCTTCTCATATTGTATACCGCACAAACAATAATAATGTTGTTTTCAGTACTTACTGGAACAGTCGCAGGGTTTGTTTTTCACACCATCAGTTCTCAATCTAGCACACTTGTTTTATTTCCAATCGAATACGCACCGTTGTTTTTTTTCGGAATTACGACTGGGTTGTTATTGAATTATTATTCAATGAAGGGGGTATCTGAGTATGAGAGTAAAATATCTTTAGAGCGCCAGAAAACCCACCACCTTAAATCCCTAGCCGGCTCTATCGCCCATGAGATGCGTAATCCACTTTCTCAGATTCACGGCAGTTTGCATATGCTTGAGCGGGAGTTGCCTCAGCTTAATAATAATGAGTACACCCAAATCGCACATAAGGTGATACGAAGTGGTTTTCAGCTGATTGATTTGACGATGGATGCCATTAATGAAAAGCCCATTAATAAAGAAAATTTTAAAATAATTTCTGCACAGAATTTGGTAGCCGATGTTTTGTGGGAATACGCTTTTGTGGATAACCAGCAAAAAGACAAGGTATCAATGCGCGGCGGTGATTTTAGCTTTCTGGCCGATCCGGTAATGTTGAAATATGTTTTCTATAACCTTATCGGCAATGCGCTTTACTATGTGAAAACCCTGCCCGATGCTAAGATTGTTATTACAGTATTAGCAAATACGCGACAAATCGTGGTGCGCGATATAGGCCCAGGCATTGAGCCAGAAGCCATTCCCAAGCTATTTGACGGCTTTTATACCTCTGATAAGCAGGATGGCACAGGTTTGGGTTTAGCCTACTGTAAGCGCACCATGAAGGCCTTGGGTGGCGATATACGCTGCGAGTCAGAGTTGGGCGAATATACCGCGTTTGTTTTGTCTTTTCCAAAATCACCGAACACAAGTCTTCATGTTGACAAAAGCTGTTGAAGGTGAATATTTCGACTATCTTGAAGAAGTACATGTGGTATTGGGTGAAGCTAACAAAACGTCAATTTAGGCTCTCTGATCCCATTCATTTAAATGTTAATGAATTAATAAAGTTAGAGTTGGAAATTTTTAATAGCGCTATCCCATCTACTGTAAACGAAACAAGCTAAATACCCTGCTGCTTTGAGGTATTGGATCAAACGCTTTATTTTGACTTAAATAATCACGAAAGTGCTAGGAGAATCAATGAGTATAATAGCTAAAAAAATGGGTTTCTGGCAATGCTGGGGAATGTCAGTTGGCGTGATGATTGGCTCGGGAATATTTTTATTACCTTCGGTGCTTGCACCTTATGGCTGGATAAGTTTGCTGGGTTGGCTATTGACCTCTGCTGGAACGATTTTATTGGCATTGGTATTTGCACGTTTGGCGGGCAATACAGACAATGCAGGGGGGCCTTATGCTTATGTAAAGGAATCTTTTGGTGGTTTAGCCGCATTTTTAATAGCCTGGGGATATTGGGTTGGCACCGTATTTGGAGTGACTGCTATTGCAGTGGCCTTTGCAGGTTACATGGGGGGGATATTCCCAATATTTACCGCTAATAGCCTCACTCAAGCGTTGGTGGCAGCCGCGGGCATTGGCGTGGTAACCTGGATAAATGTTAAAGGAGTTTCCGAAGTAGCCATTGTTCAGCTGGGGTTAACCCTTCTTAAAATCATCCCGTTAATTGTGATTATAGGTTTAGGTATTACCCATGGTGATATCGACAACTTTCCCGCCTTTAACCCGCAACAGCTTCCTATCACTCAAGCATTGGCGAGCACTGTACTTTTAACCCTCTGGGCTTTTGTTGGTATAGAGGCAGCGCTGATCCCAACAAACGATGTAGAAACTCCCAAAAAAACCATTCCTATTGCGGTACTTTCTGCAGCCTTTAGCGTGTCATTTCTTTATGTGGGCGCGTCGATCGCTATTATGTTTTTGGTGCCTTCCGATAAGCTAGCACTGTCAGAATCACCATTTGTCGATGCGGCTGCGAGCCTTGGTGCTTTAGGCGCCCTGCTAATTGGTATTGGTGCGTTAATATCTACTGCAGGCGCCCTAAACGGCAATATCTTTTTGATGGGTCAGATTCCGATGATAGTAGCCGAAGATGGCCTTGCTCCTTCAGTAGTAGCAAAGAAAAATAGAAACGGAGCCCCAGTAGTAGCACTTATGGTTTCTAGTGTATTTTCAGCCGCGTTATTGGTACTTAACTTTACTGACGGATTAATAGGAGCATTCTCTTTTTTAATTTCCATGTCGACCCTTACATATCTGGCACCGTATGGATTATCCGCCTTAGCAGAATTCAAACGTACCTGGCTAAGCCGCAAGGGGTGGGCCATGGTGGCTGCGTTATCAATTATATATACACTGATAGCTGTTGTAGGCTCTGGTTGGTATGTCTTATTACTAGGGTCTGGCTTGTTCTTACTGGGTATACCCCTTTACACGTTTTTTCAATTAACAGTGAAGGGTAAAACAGAAAAAAACAGTTAGCGTTTCTTTAAATTACTATAAATATATTGGCTATATATTACCCATTTTATAATTGATAAATTGGTCTTAAAAATATTTATCAATTATAAAATTTGCAAAAATAACATTGAGAATAGCAATTAAAAAGGCACCAGATCCAACCAGTAACATTACCCATTCCATTGACTCAAACATAGTTAAACTTTCCTTAGTTTTCTTAAAAAAGCGATCAATCACAATCCCTGTAATTTGATGTAAAACACGCCTGTTGCTGAACCTGCCCCTCTGCTAACTGTTCTGTAGTCATTAACTCTTTTAAGGCTTCAAAATTTTTTCTTACTTTTACTGCACCTAACCCACTAGATCTTTCAACCATTTTGTACCAAACATAGGAGGCGATATAATTTTTTTCGATACCTATACCTTTGGCATAGGCATAACCTAGGTTATTCTGTGCTCTAATATAACCCTGTACTGCTGCTTTTCTAAACCACTCCACAGCTTTTTGCTTATCTTTTTCTGTACCATAACCATTGATATACATATGGCCTAGGTTATCCTGTGCTTCTACTAAACCCTGTGCTGCGGCTATTTGATACCAGTTAAACGCTTTCTTATTATCCTTTGGTATTCCTTTACCCACTTTATACATATTGCCCAGGTTATATTGGGCATAAACTAAACCCCGTTGCGCTGCTTTATTAAACCACTGAAACGCTTTTTCATAATCTACATCTACACCTTTACCACTGGCGTACATTTTACCTAAGTTATATTGAGCACCCCTGTAATTCTGATTTGCAGATTTTTTAAACCACTTAAACGCTTTTTCATAATCTACATCTACACCTTTGCCACTGGCGTACATTTTACCTAAGTTATTCTGCGCTACAGAGAAGCCCTGTTTAGCTGAGCTTAGGTGCCAATCAAATGCTTGCTTATAATCCTTTTGCACACCTTTACCATTAGCATAGGCTGCGCCTAAGTTATTCTGCGCTACAGAGAAGCCCTGTTTAGCTGAGCTTAGATACCATTCAACCGCTTTCTTATCATCCTTTTGCACACCTTTACCATTAGCATAGGCTACGCCTAAGTTATTCTGCGCTACAGAGAAGCCCTGTTTAGCTGACCTTAGGTACCAATCAAATGCTTGCTTATCATCCTTTTGCACACCTTTACCATTAGCATAGGCTACGCCTAAGTTATTCTGCGCTACAGAGAAGCCCTGTTTAGCTGACCTTAGGTGCCATTCAAATGCTTGCTTATCATCCTTTTGCACACCTTTACCATTAGCATAGGCTGCGCCTAAGCTATTCTGTTCAATAGCATCGCCTTCATAAACTAATTTTAAGCGGTTATCAAATATTGTGACGAGCACTGCCATTGTGACGAGCGCGACCGATGTTATCAGCCCGATTAGAAGGGCAATATATTTCATACAGGTAACCATCCTTGGTCAAAAACAATGTATATAACTATTAAATAATAGACCAATGAATAAGCTAAATTCAAATAACAATCTAATAGATATATAAAAAGAAATAGCAGGGTACATTTGAATTAAATAGTTTTTATTAACTGGGGAGTATTTAAATTATGATACAGGCTTGTTTTATAGTTCTTGGGGCTTATAAATAAAATTAGCTGCGGCTTACCTAAATATAAGCCGCGATAGGAATATGTAATGTATTTTTAGATTATCTTTGAAAATATGGCAATGGCAACAGCCAATAACAATGAGTAAAGAAAAATTTTGCCTAGAGAAAACTGACGGGAAGACCAGTCGATACGATCTTCCCGGTCAGTTTGTTTGGATGAGGCTCTAAAACGCCCTAGATAGAAAAAAATTGCAAGTGAAACAATCGAGATTGCACCAAAAACCAGTGTATTTGCATCCATTATCTACTTCTCAATTTGGCTAGCAGTCTAAGCATTTCAAGATACAACCAGATTAAGGTTACCATCAATGAAAAAGCCCCAAACCATTCCATATACTTAGGTGCTCCCATCTCTGAGCCCTGCTCTATAAAATCAAAGTCGAGAACTAAATTTAAGGCGGCTATGGCCACTACAAATAGGCTAAAGCCAATGCCAAATAGACCATTTGAATGTATAAACCCTACTCCACCTGAGCCAAACATATTCATTAGCATGCTGACTAAATAGAGTAATCCAATACCCATGGTTGCGGAGGTAACCATTAGCCTAAAGTTTTCTGTTGGTTTTACGATACCTGTTTTATAAAGAAATAGTAGTGAGGCAAGTGTGCCCAGTGTAAGACCAACGGCTTGAATCACTATTCCAGGATATTGCGCCTCAAAGATCGCTGAAATTGCACCAAGAAAAAGACCCTCAGCAACTGCGTAAAATGGTGCAGTTGTTCCCGACCACTGCTTTTTAAATATGGTCACTAGCGCCAATATAAAACCGACGATAGCACCACCCAATGCCAGCGGCATTACTGTGGCTGGGTTGCCTGACTCGAAGAACATCGACCATGTAATAGAGGCCGAGGCTACGACCAATGCAAGTAGGATACCCGTCTTATTAACGGTACCCTCAAGTGTCATCGTTTGATTAGCTTGAGCGCTAAAGCTGGCATCTTTTGCGCTATTGCAAAAGGTTTGTGCATTTAGGGATGGGTTCCCAGAGCGACCGAACATATTCAAAGCTTTGTGGTTAGACATAGGAGTACCTTTGGTTTTAAATATAAATTATATACAAAGTTAATCTTTGTATCTTCATTTATAGGTTGTTAGCTACCAAAATATATCTTTATATCTTAATCCGCGCAGCCTATTGCCATCAATTACAGTGAGTTGATGGCGCTATCTAGCCAATTCATTCTGTTTTGATACCATTGTTTAAGATGATCAACCTCTTCTTGATAGGTTTCAAAATACACTGGGTTGGGCCATATATACTCACCTAAGGTAGGCCATTGCGTGTAATTTTCTTCTTGAGCCCATTGGAGCTTTTCAGCGTAAGCATCAATCTTATCGAGAATGAGCTGCTCGTTATCTCGATAATAATCAAACTTAGCCTTAACCTGGGTAACAAATGCCGGATCATCAAAAAGTCTATTGATCCATGGGTTCTCACGAATCCACCAACCATTTGTATATTGGCTATCTGCATAGTCAACATTTCCAAAACCTAAATCGTGATCCCAAAGTGGTCCCATTTTTATTTTTTCTCCGGGAACAAGATGAAAGTAAATACTTGAGAAATATCTAGCATCTACATTCTTAACAATTTCATTGATTAGGTACCAATCAATAAAGCTCTCTACATCTATGTAGGCTGCATAACCTGATGTAGAGCTAGCAAAATTACTTGCAAACAGTACATCTTCAAATTGGTTTATATAGTTGTTGATATAGATATATCTATCATCTTGAGTAAAAGAAACACCATTTATATCAACCTGCTCTATCTCAGGATTTTTAATCGCAATAACAGTACTTCCCGGACTCCAATAGGGGGTCTTTGAATACTCATCGGTAGTAAAGTAGACATCATCTGAATCAAGCCGACTTATTTGATCAACTTCCAGAAGATAGCCATCGTTTCCTACATCAACACGATTACTTTTCTGCTCAACTTTTTGAGTGATATTGTACATACCTGCATATTGGTTATTGATATAAACCTCAGCAAATTCACTTTGTGCAGTCCAGTCTAAGCTACTTAGGTAGCCCATCTCAAAAGCAGTAGTATTACGCAATAATGATTTATCAGAGTATTCCGCTAAGAAAATCCATTTCTTATCTTTGGGCATATCAAGAAATTCTTCTTTGCTTTCTAACTTCATTTGATAGGGCTTTTTAGGATGGCCCCAGGTGGAATTACCCCTTCCTCTAATTTCCATTCGCATGGAATCCATATCAGAAATATTACGGCCGCCATCAACGGAGACCGAGCCTGTTACATAATCTTCCTTAGATTCAATAGGAACGAAATTATCGGTTGTAATATTAATGATGGGTAAACCAGTAAACTTGGTAAGATCAACGGCATAGGTCTTACCCACGCCAGAGGCTTTTTCAACTTTATATTCAACTGGCTGCGTAAAGTCATTAGCAGTCGAACCATTTACTTGATTGCTAGCAGAAACCATAACATTCGAACCATCATGGCTAAATGTGGCTACCAGCTGTTTTACGGATACATTTTCTGCAATACGGCCAGTTATGCTGTTGCTACCAACATTTAGAAATACATCATTAGATAAACTTGGGTTGTTAGCTGATAAGAACGAAAAGCTACTGATATTGGGCGCTTGATCAACGACTATTGTTCTAGTCACAGAGGAAGCATTACCAGCGTCATCAACTGCTGAATAAGTTAATAGATAAGTACCTTGCTGTGCGCCAATTGAACCGGTAATGGTGACGACAACATCACCATCAACTGTATCGATTGCTTCTGCACCAGACTCCACGTAATTGTCGCCAATAGCCAAACCAACAGACTGATTACCATTCAAAGTTATTTGCGGCGGTGTAGTATCTGGCTCGACCATATTTTCACCGGGCATATGGTCTTGTATATAGTGTTCAATTTCAGAATGCGTTGTTCTTGATGCCCCAGGTGCAACTGCACCATCAACGAGAGTGGCACCCTTAATACCAAACAAATAGCGAAGCAGCAACAGGCCATCGGTTAAGGCATCTACCTGACCATTGTTATCAATATCAGCAATCGCCATAGATGAAATAATTGATTGCTCAACTTGGGCGCCCGTTAATGGTGAGTTAGCCGCTATGGCACCATTCAATAGAGAATCACCGGTTAGGCCAAAGGCATGTCTTAGCATCAGCAAGCCATCAGTCAGTGCATCAGCAGTTCCATTGTTATCAAAATCCCAACTGGCGGGCGATATTTGTAATTCATAGCTATTAGCTGAAAAAACGAACCCCTGAGCGTTACTAGATTTTGAGAACCCAATAGTTGTGTATTCTGTAAATTGCTGAGCGATAGCATCACCCACGGTAAAATCAATACTTAGTAAATTAGTAGGAAGTGATACTGAAGGCCAGTCACCTAAAATTGAAGCCCAGGCAACTGATATAAAACGGTCCGTTACAGGATTACCGTCATAGTTATCCGTATCAGGTTCACTTACACTGCCATTTAAAATATTGTCCTTGGCAAGATAATTACTAACCTCATTAAAAGTTAGCTTAGAACTATCATAATGCACACGTAAGCCTAGGCCTGTTAGGGCATTATTATTAGAGCTGACGTCATAGCTGATCTGTAGCGTGAATGTTGTGGATCTGGAGGCTACTGGATTATTGCTAACACTTATTATTTGAAGTTCAGATGAATTATCTGGATTTAGAGGCTGTTGATCGGCGTTATCTCCAATACCATCACCATCAGTATCCACTGTTTCGGTTGGATCTGAAGGGAATGCATCAGCATTGTTACCTACCCCATCACCATCTGAGTCAATTGTTTCATTAGCATCAAAAGGGAATAGATCTGCATTATTACCCACGCCATCGCCATCGCTATCGGCTGTTTCATTGGCGTTATTTGGAAATGCATCTGCATTATCTCCGACACCATCACCATCTGTATCTGCAGTTTCATTTGAATTATTGGGAAACGCATCAGAATTATCACCCACACCGTCACTGTCAGTATCTACTGATTCTGACGCATCATTGGGAAAATCATCCACAGCGTCAAAAACACCATCACCATCGGTGTCCATTTCATTATTAAACTCATCAGACCAAATAATATTATTAGTATTTGGCTGATAGACACGAATATAATCGACTTCCATTGGGCTCTGTGTGAAACCTGCTGGTATATCGGACTGAATTGCAACATTTAATAGCAGAAAAAACTCAGCATCATAGGGCCAGGTATCGGCATTTTTAACGCTTGGGTCGTAGCGATAATGCTCTATTCCATCAATTTTAAATATAATTCTACTGGCGTTCCAATCCATGCTGTAGGTATGAAATTGAGAAGAAATATTGGCAATGTTTCTCCCACCATGATTCACGGTAGCACCGTTGCTAGAAGTAGTGTGCATAGCACTTTGTGCATAGCCTTGATTGTTTCCCCAATGCTCTAAAATATCAATCTCGCCCACGTCAGGCCAAATTGTAGTTCCAAAACCCTGAGAAGCCCAATAGGTACCCTGCTCACTTATATTTTTACCTAACATCCATACGGCTGGCCATGTGCCGGCACCAATTGGCATCTTGGCGCGAAACTCGACGCGACCATATTGGAATGCAAACTTGGAATTAAGCCGTGCAGATGTGTGCTGCTTAGTAACACCCTGATCGGTATAGGCTTCTTTTCTTGCCACAATTTTCAAAGTGCCATCACTTATATAAGAATTATCAAGCCGGTCTGTATAGTGCTGAATTTCATTATTAAACCAACTTGAGCCATTGGGCAACCTGGTTTGGTGAAACCACTTAGCTGAGTCAACCGGCAAACCGTCTACATCACCACCGTTTCCGTTTTGAGGTGGTTGATCTGCGGTTGTATTGGTGGGGGTTAGACTAAACCAATTAATATTCATACCAGCAGAGGCAGCATCAAACTTAAGGGTATGGGCACCTGAGCTTAACGTAACAACCCTTCCCTGTTGAGTCTGCCAATTCTGCCAACCCCCAGTAGATGGTATTGAAAAAATATCGGTATATTCATTATCTATAAAAACTCTAAAACCAGGAGTACTGCCGTTTAAGCTGGCGATTCTATAATCAAGACGGTAATTTCTTGAGGTGGGGACATTGACAACGTAAGTCATCGAATCATAGGCATCAATATAGCCCACATTCTGACCACCACCAAAATCACTTGTATTCTCGGTTTGGGTGCCCTCTTCAATGTTATGGCACTCAGCTTCAACCTGTATCACACCATTCGACTGAGGTGCGGAATTACAACCCGCTTGATTATTATTTGCAGTAACCTGAACATTTTTGATAGTCACCGGCGAATTACGATCATTTAGGTATAAAATAATTGAACGGTAGCTGTTACTACTTTGCGCGGGAATAGCAACAGAATAGATAGTTTCAGTAGCACCACTTACAGTCACTGAACTAGTATTATATGCAGGGTCGACTTCTGGATAGGGTAATCTTTCGAATCTAAATCGGACATCAACAGAACCACTAGCTGCTGCGGAAAAGGTAATAATCCCACCACTTGGTAAGCTAAGCGGGTAAAGATTATCATTGGTATTGGCAAACCCCGCCCAGCTGTCAGCGGATGACGGGAAAGTGAATACCTCATTGGTAATCTCGGCACCGCCAAACCCAGACCAAGAGGCAATTTCCGCTGAGCTTGGCATGCTTGCAGCAAGCGCAACCAAAAACAGGACCGTTTTAAACAACTTAACCACTTTCAAAGGAAGCCTTAAAAACCGGCTTCTATGATTTAAATTATTGCAAAAGAATAATGACATCATACCCAACAGTCCTATTATTTTATTATTTTAATCAACCCTAAGCTAATACCATACAAAGGCGGGCTTAAACAGCCCGCCCCTTAGGATCCAATATTTGCATCTTAATCTCTATAAACTTTCAAGGAAATTTATCACAGCAGATCTTTGACTACTAGATAAAGATTCATATGTGTTCTTAGAAATTTCCGCTTCACCACCATGCCAACGAATGGCTTCATCTATTGTTCGGGCGCGGCCATCGTGTAAATAGCCAATACGATTAATATCGCTAGCCTTACGCGCTAGAGATACTAAATCATTACCCTTAGAATCGCCTAACATCACATTTTTCACTAAACCCAATCCCCAAAGTGGCGCGGTTCGCCACTCGGAACCACTGGCAGAACCTTCAGCTAGATTATCTGCAAGATCAGGCCCCATATCATGTAATAACAAGTCAGTGTACGGATAAATAGTTTGTCCACGAAGTTCTGCTAGAGGATGGAACGTACTGGTAACCACAGAGGGTCTATGGCAACCGGCACAGCCAGTTGACTGAAACAGTGCCTCGCCAGTTTGATTGTTATAATCACGGCGCGCACCCACACCTAGCAATGAAACATACTTAACCAAATCATCTACATGTTCATCAGCCAATTCGGAGCCTGATGAGCCGCAATTTACCTGTTGATCACCACAATCCGGATTAGGCAGCATGGAGGTCATTACACCCATATCAGTATTAAATGCTGATGCAATTTGATGTTTAACGCTAAATGTACCTGCCTTATGACCAAAACGTCCAAGTCTTAAAACACCACTGGTAGGATCCTCAACAACTGAAGCACGCCCTGATATACCATCTTGATTTTCGTCGCTTTCATCAGCCCATGAAATAATAGTAGATTCATCAATAGCCTCTAAAAGCCCCATACCAACGAGTGATGGCGCTATACGTGCAGAAAACTGCGGCGGGGTACCGTTGGTAAATTGGTAATTAGGCGACCTTAAACCATTGGGGTACTCGGTCCATGGACCAAGGGTTACTGAACCTTCAGAGACTCCTGAACCAATTTTAGTCGGCTGCAAGACACGTCCAACTGAATCTAGGGGCTGACCATTTTCATCACCCACCTTAAATACCCATTTATCTAGCTGACCACCTACGTCTGCAACAAGAGCCTTACCATTTCTAACATGGCAGGAGGCACAGGAATCATTTACATAATATTTACCAGCCTTGCCTGCTTGCTGAGACCACACAGGATTATCTGAACGCTCACCATGAACACCGTTTACAAAGCTTGTATGGTGGATACGACGGCCTCTTACGAATGGCTGTGCGTTTCCTGGGCTCATGTTAGTCGCCATTTGCATAAACCTGCCTGCAGGTTCGTTTGTGTAGTTATAACCTAAGCTAGTTTTGCCACCCGATAAGCCTTTGGTAGGAATTGGTGTACCGTCTTGATCGCCGGTCTTCCATTCAAACGGCTCAACACCTGGCTCTCCAATAATATACACAAAACTAGTGCCGTAATAATTTAAACGAGAACCAGCTGGAGGATTAATGAGGAACATACTAGCCTCAAACTCCATATTCATTCCCTCAGCAAGCGTTTGCTGGATTTGACCACCAAGCTGCCAGCGTTTAACAATATTTAGAGTATATTTATGCTGACCACCCTGGGAGCTGGTTTTTACGAAATCATTATTCCAAGTTCCAGAACCATGGTATGCAACACCTGGCTCAGTAGGGTTAGCCTGCTGCCCTTCTGGTTGAGGGTTAAACCAAAACTGACCAGAAGTGTTTTGGCCGGCATACCAAACTCGAAATTCTTTTGCCCCTAATTGCGCTTCAGTAATCCATGTAACTTTGATAAGGCTCTGCCCATTAGGCACATAATCTTCTAGTTGCATACGCATAGTTCTAAATTGCCAGTAATGAGCAAGATAGTGATCATAATGGTCCTGAATGCCAGAATCCTTTGCATGGCGATCCCTTCCACGGTCAGCGATACGCGTCACTACAACACCGTCATCTCTAACAAAAGAACCTATAGGTTCAAGGGCTGTACTGTCGTTATACAACTTATTAACGCCAGCGATATTACTATATTCTATGGAATGCCAACCATTTACATTATCGCCAGCCCGATCACCGGCCTGTTGGTCACCCGCATAAAAATAAAGCGGTCTTCCTTCGTAAGTAACCTGTTCGGTGCCATCAGTTCTCTCAAAAGATCCAAGAGCAGAAATACCGGATGGGCTTCCGTCAGTAACATACACTGGGGGCCATGAAGAAGCGCACCCGCCATAGCAGCTACTGGTTTCAGCCGAAGCGGGATCGCTATCAAACACATACACCACAAACTGTGGTTTATCTGAATTATCGCCACCTACCAAAACGCCATTAGTGACTGATATTTCTTCAGTTAGAACAACCTCATTATCACCGGTCGAGCTATCGTCACCACCATCACCGCCGTCATTACCGGGATTTCCTACGGAACCACCACAGGTTGCATCTGTAGGGATGGATAGATTCCTAACAATCCAGTCACCACCCATTGAAGACTTGCTCCAAAGAATGTTCATAGAAATATTTGCCGGCATAGATCCAGACCAGCTGAGAATCTTTCCAAGCACACCGGAGCCAGAGGATGAATCGTTTGTTATAGTGGCGCCACCTGTACGTTCAACCAACAGGTTATCAACTGCATCATTGTTATCACCAGAAGCAATAGAAACACGAACGCTATTATTACCAATATTTTCTACCGTTAAGTTAATAGCAGAGGCTGTTTCTGCAGGAATGCCTAAATGATAAAGGGGTGTTTCGCAGTAGGCGGAGGCTGGACCTGAGTTATTAGCAGCATCAGCATTATCGCCAATACCATTGTTATTCTGATCGAGCGTTTCATTGGGGTCAGATGGAAATGCATCTGCATTATCACCGACACCATCCCCGTCAGAATCCGCGGTTTCGCTGGCATCATTAGGAAAAGCATCTGTAGAATCACTCACGCCATCATTGTCACTATCGACAGGTAACTGACCAGGCATATGAGAGGAAATATACTGGGTAATTTGAGCTGGCGTTGAACGACTAGCACCAGAACCTATTGCACTATCAATAAGTGCGTCGCCTGTGAAACCGAAAAGGTAGCGAAGTAAAATCAAACCATCAGTAAGAGCGTCAACCTGTAAATTACCGTCGATATCTGCGATCACTTGTGAAAGTGTAACTCGAGCTTCAACCTCAGCAGGTGTTAACGATGAGTTTGCGGAGATGGCGCTATCAGTGAGTGCCTCCCCTCTTAGTCCAAAACTGTAGCGAAGCATTAAAAGTCCATCTGTTAATGCGTCAGCTTGACCATTGGCATCCATATCCCAGTTAAAAGTATTATTGTCACCGCTTGGACTGGCATGACCGCCAGCATAAGCCTGGTTAACAACAGCACTGAATGAAATTACGCATAAGCCAATCTGAAAAAATCTTTTGAAATAAAACATAAAAACCCTTTTTTTTTATATGTAGCAAACAACATTCTTATCATAAAGTAATAGCATCATTATGAATACGCTACTACCGTGTTTATCAGCTCAATTTGTGACCTTTTGGTCGGATCAAAAGCATAGAATAATAATCTTCGATAATACTGCAAAAAAAAACATCTTGTCGTTCGAATGGTTCAATCAGAACCCAAGATATACATTTGAAGGGGATTTATTGTGAGAATAATGGTGTCCCGTGAGGGACTTGAACCCCCAGCAGTCGCTTAGGAGGCGACGGATTTATCCAGTTAATCGAACGGGACCTTGGGTCATTATATTCGCTATCGGTCAAAAAAACATAAACGCCCATAAAAACAGCCTTTTTAATAACCTTATTGGCTAAAAATTCGTTACAATTTCCTAATGAATTTACTATTACTTAAAACTGATCAAATCTTTGGCAATGAAGCCAGAGTTACCGGACGGCAGTTGAAACATCTTAGAACAGTCAATCAATTAGCTGAGGGTGATTCTGTGCGGGTGGGTGAACTCAATGGTTTAATGGGCAATGCCTCTGTTAAGCAGATCAATAAGGATCAGGCAGTACTTAGTATTACTCTCGACAGCACACCACCACCGCCGTTACCGTTAACTCTAATTATGGCAATGCCTAGACCTAAGATGCTGCGACGCACATTGCAGTCAGTGAGCTCATTAGGTGTTAAAAAGATATATCTGATAAATTCAGCCCGCGTTGAAAAAAGTTTTTGGCAGACGCCGCTATTATCCGAACAGGCTATTGAAGAGCAGCTTATATTAGGCTTGGAACAGTCCCGGGACACTGCATTGCCACAGGTTTATTTACGAAAACTTTTTAAGCCATTTGTTGAGGATGAATTAGGCGAGATAACAGCTGGAACCGCTGGCTTAGCTGCTCACCCCAGCGGTGTTAGTAACTGTCCAGTTGATATTAAAACACCAACCACCCTAGTGGTGGGGCCAGAGGGCGGCTTTATTCCCTATGAAGTAGAAAAGCTTGAAAATGCAGGTGTTAAGGCGGTTAAGATAGGGCCGCGCATCTTACGGGTCGAGACTGCAATACCCGTGCTCATTTCGAGGCTGTTTCCGGCTTAAAACTTTCTATTTCTATGCTTATTAAGCGCACCTCTAGCCTTTGGTTTGTGCTGTATTTTTCGCGATTCTCGGCGCTGTATTTCTTTCTCACGCCTTGACTCACCGGGCACTAGGCAGTCATCCCCTACACCTATTAATTCAGCCTTACCCATACGCCTAAGAGCCTTGCGCAGCATGGGCCAATTTTCAGGGTCATGGTAACGCAAAAAAGCCTTATGCAGGGTTCGTTGCTCTTTGCTTTTAGCGCTAAATATGGGGTCGTCGGCATTGCGTTTTAGGGGCTTCAGTGGATTTTTACCCGTAAAATACATGGTTGTTGCAGATGCCATGGGCGATGGATAGAAGTTTTGAACCTGATCCACCCTAAACTTATTCTGCTTTAACCATAGGGAGAGATGCATCATATCTTCATTGGTTGAACCAGGGTGTGCTGATATAAAGTACGGGATCAAATATTGCTTTTTACCTGCTTCTTTAGAGAAGCGTTCAAACATTTCTTTAAATTCATAATAGCTATCCATACCCGGCTTCATCATTTTAGAAAGCGGACCGTCCTCCGAATGCTCAGGAGCAATCTTTAGGTAACCACCCACATGGTGAGTCACCAGTTCTTTTACATATTCCGGGTCTTTAACCGCTAGGTCATAGCGAAGTCCAGAGGCTACAACGACTTTTTTAATACCGTCTAACTTACGTGTTTTACGATAAAGCTGAGTTGTATGACTGTGATCAGTTTCTAAATTAACACAGATGGAGGGATACACGCAGGATGGACGTCTACAGGTTGCCTCAATCTTTTTATCTTTGCAGTTTAGGCGATACATATTAGCAGTTGGACCCCCTAAATCAGATATGACGCCGGTAAAACCTGGTGTCATATCACGAATATTTTCTACTTCATTTAAAATAGATTTCTCAGATCGACTTTGAATAATGCGACCCTCATGCTCTGTAATAGAGCAGAATGTACAGCCGCCGAAACAGCCACGCATAATATTGACTGAAAAACGAATCATCTCATAAGCAGGTATTTTGGCATCACCATAAGTAGGATGCGGCACACGCTTGTAGGGCTGTTCGAAAACCCAATCTAACTCTTCAGTTTCAAGAGGAATGGGCGGCGGGTTTACCCAAATATCATTGCGACCCTGATTTTGCACTAAAGGCCTAGCATTACCTGGGTTTGTCTCACGATGGAAAATACGGTCTGAATGAGCATAAAGGATAGGGTCTTCAACTACCTGATCAAACGATGGCATGCGAATATAGGTACTTTTAGGATCAGTTTTTATCGCCTGGGTATCCGGCACTAATGATAAAACCTGTTCCTTTTGTGTGTTTTGGCTATCATTGTCTGCTTGCTTACGTATCTTTTTAGCATCGTCACAATTACTAGGATGAGGGGCATTATAGGGATTTATCGACCTTGCTGAACCACCCACCTGATCTACCTGTGTTGAATCTATTTCTCTCCAACCTTCAGGGATTTTTTTACACAAAAAAGCACTACCGCGCAAATCGGTAATTTCTTTAATCGATTCGCCATTGCCCATTCTATGAGTTAGCTCTACAAGTGCACGCTCTGAATTACCATAAAGTAAAATATCAGCTGTAGAATCGATTAACACAGAGCGTTTAATAGATTCCGACCAGTAATCAAAATGAGCCAAACGTCTAAGACTTGCCTCAATGCCGCCAACCACTACTGGAATATGCGAAAAGGCTTCACGGCATTTTTGCGTATATACAGTTACCGCACGATCAGGGCGTTTACCCCCTTCATCATGAGGCGTGTAAGCGTCATCGGAGCGCATACGTCGGTCAGCCGTGTAGCGATTAATCATCGAATCCATATTGCCGGCGGTTACACCAAAATATAAATTGGGCTCACCAAGTATCTTATAGCTTTCTGCATCGCGCCAATCGGGCTGAGATATTATGCCTACCCTAAAGCCCTGCGCTTCAAGAACCCTACCAATGACCGCCATACCAAAACTGGGATGATCAACATAGGCATCGCCCGTTACAAGAATAACATCACAGCTATCCCAGCCTAGCTGATCCATCTCGGCACGTGACATAGGCAGAAATGGCGCTGGCAGAAGACATTCAGCCCAGTATTTTGGGTGATCGTACAATGCAGTTGGGTTTTCGGAATTGGGCGTCATGGGCAACCTTGCAGCTTAAAAAACACTCGCTAAAGCGTTAATTTTTTATTGATCCAGCATTATACCCTGTTTTTGTTTTTTTCTTACTTTTAGATTAGTGAATGTCGGGCATAATAGGCTTGTCTACGTATTAGTAATGATTACCGACTTGTTTTGTGCCGTCACATCAATAAGTAACTTTATGACTCAATGAGCATAACATTGCGTACTTAAACAGGATCTAGAGTAAACTATTAAAAATTTAAACCCCTGTGATCAACACCCTATGTTTAAAATCCTTAGCGAAGAGATTCCGTATCAGGCTAACAGTGCAAAACTGTTTGAGTGTATTCGCGATTTACCGGATGCTATCTGGCTCGACAGCGGCAAACCGAGAAGCCTACAGGGACGCTTTGATATTATATCTGCATGCCCGCAGGCATTGATTGAAACCCGAGGTGGCATCTCAGTTATTACACGTAATAATAATCAAACAGAAAGTTTAAAAGATCCTTTTGATATAGCGTCAAACTTAATTGACGAAATCCAACCTATTGAAGATACCAATGAAGCACCTTTTGTGAGCGGGCTTATTGGCTACCTTGGCTATGATCTTGGTCAGCAAAGGGCTTCTATCTCAACAGAAAATCGTGCTGTGGCGAAACTGCCTGATATGCGTATGGGGTTGTTCTTATGGAGCTTAGTTATCGACCATGAGTTAAGAAAATCTACCCTGTATTTTCATCCAAACTGCACGATCAATGTACAAAAAAAAGTTCGCAATAGGTTAAAGGTTGTGATAACTAGGCCAAAAGAATCGCCTAACTTTAAACTTTGCGACCCTTTTAAACCTTCAGTAACCCGCGAAGAATATATAAAGGATATTGACAGAATTAAAGATTACATCACCAGTGGCGATTGTTATCAAGTCAATTATGCTCAGCATCTTTCAGCTAATTTTAAAGGAGATTTATGGACGGCATATCTTGCGCTAAGAAATGCGAACCCAGCCCCCTACTCTGTATTTTGGCAATGGCGCGACCAAGCTGTACTTTCACTTTCTCCTGAACGTTTTATTCAAGCCAAAAATATGCAGGGTAATATTCAGGCTCAAACAAAGCCTATTAAAGGCACTGTATTACGCGGAAAATCTGTAGAGGAAGATCAAGAAAACGCTATTTCGCTTTTAAATAGCGATAAAGACCGGGCTGAAAACTTAATGATTGTTGATTTACTGCGCAATGATTTGGGCAAAACCTGTATTGCTGGCAGTATCAAGGTACCTAAATTATTCGATCTTGAAAGCTTCCCCAATGTTCATCATTTGGTCAGCACCGTAACCGGAACCTTAAAAACAGAATACTCACCACTAGACCTTCTAAAGGGTTGCTTTCCTGGCGGCTCAATTACCGGTGCACCTAAAAAACGATCGATGGAAATCATTGAAGAGTTGGAGCCTACTCAGCGTTCGCTTTACTGCGGCAGTATTGGCTATATTTGCGCATCTAATCAGATGGATACCAACATCGCTATTCGCACTGTAATTGCCGATGAATCACAGCTACATTGCTGGGGCGGTGGCGGAATAGTCGCAGACTCAAATGCAGACAGTGAATTTGAAGAGTCTATGAATAAAATTCGTTTGCTTCTTGAAACTCTAGAAGCCCTTTAACATCTAAATTTAAACTAATTACCTCTGACCTGCTGATGCCAATTTGGGTCGGCAATATCCCCTTCTTCATCTAATGTTGGATAAACCAACTGGTGTTTTTGGCAGTACTTTGCCAAGATCGGCTGCATCCATTCAAAAAGAAGTTTATCGAATATTTTTTGGTCTAAACGACAGCGATTGTAAAAGCCCGCATCTTCTCTCTGTCGCCTAGCCTCACTGAGTATAATTGCACCCGCCACACTGACATTAAAGGACTCCACCATACCCATCATCGGAATGGTAATGCTGTGATCTATAAAGGGTCGAGCTTCCTCACTTATGCCATGAAGCTCTGCTCCTAAAACCAATACTGTAGGCTTGGTAAAATCTACTTTTCTATAATCTTTACTACTGTCCGATACATCCGCCGCAACAATTTGATACCCCGCTTGTTTAAAGTCACCCAGGGGCTCACTGATAGTTTTGCGCAGGGATGTTTTAACCCATTTATCCGCACCTACCGAGGTTCCCGTATGGGCACCAAAAAAGGCATTATCAGAAACTGAATACAAATCCATTACACCTACAGCATCACAGGTTCGAATAATGGCAGAAAGGTTTCGCCCCTTTAGAACAGAATCTGTAACCACAGCAAGATCAGGCTGTCTTTGGCGTAGCACCTCAATAATTTTAGAACACCTAGCTAATGTCAATATTACACTCCCTACCCCTGCTGAAAAGCCAACATCACTTCTTCAGCGATTATTTTTACACCTTTTTCGATCTTTGTAAGATCCTGTACGTAGGACACCCTAATACATTCATGCTGATGAGGCCATTGCTCTTCAATACCAACAAAAAAGTGATGACCTGACACAACCAGAACCCCCCTATCTTTTAGTCTTTGGTAAAGCATTTCACTGGTAATAGGCAGCCCTTCAAACCACAGCCAAAGAAAAATCGCTCCCTCTGACAGATGAATTCGGTAGGGAGTACCGCCCATTGCGGTTTCAAATAACGCCATTACCTGGCCAGATCGCGCTTGATAAAAAGGCTTTATATGATTGTTGCTTAGCTCAATCATCTCACCAGAGGAGAAAAGATCGCGCGTTAATGCGGGGCCAATATTGCCACAGGCTAAGTTTATTACTGTATTTGCACTGCTAAATGCCTGAATAACTTCTTCATTAGCAATAACAATTCCGGTTCTAACACCGGGTAAGCCCAGCTTTGAGAGGCTCAGCACTAGAATTGTATTGGTGTTCCAATGTGGCTTGACATCTACAAAGGTAATATTGGGAAATGGCACCCCATAGGCGCCATCTATAATTAACGGTATACCTGCCTGTTCAGCGATACGGTCTAGATGGCTTATCTCGTCATCAGTTAATACATTGGCTGTTGGATTTGTTGGGCGCGAAACACAGAGTGCCGCCGTATTATCAGTAATGGCTAAATCATCAAAATTAACATGGTATTTAAAATAATGGTCGCCAATACGTTCTATATCAGGCTTGGTAGCTGAAAAGAAATTATCGCCTATCCCTAAGTCGTTGTAGCCAATGTATTCTGGAGTTAAGGGTAAATGAATAGATTTAAAACCACCATCGGGCATCTGCCCTGCTACTAAGTTAAACAGAATATAAAAAGCTGACTGACTGCCACTGGACACAGCAATATTTTTCTCGCTGAGTTGCCAGCCAAATTCTCGCTTGAGCATAGCGGCAATATCGCGTCGAAACCCTCGCTCTCCCTGTGGAGACTGATAAACACCCGTTGTACTATAGAGCTGTTCTGAAGTAGCTAATATCATTTTATATTGGCGCTCAAAGATCGCTTCCATTTCAGGTATACGCGCAGGGTTTCCTCCACCCATAAAAATCATTTTTGGGTTTTCATTAAGCGCCGAACCCAAGTCTTCCATTAACCCGACAATACCTGAACTCCGAGTTAGTCTGTTACCAAAAGATGATAGCTTCAAGGGTTAACTCCTGTATCCAATAAATTATCCATATACCGAAAGGTATAGTTTAGACGGGGTTGATCAATATTTTTAACCTTAGCTAACCGATGCTGATAAAAATGCTGGATCTGAGAGCCCATAAGTAACAATGACCCATGGGGTAAGTTTAACGAAAATATTTCGCCAGTGTGATTATGACGCAATTGAAAAACACGTTCTGCACCAAGGCTAAGTGAGGAAATTATTGGGTCTGCACCTAATGCCAGCTCATCGTCTGCATGCCAATCAACGCTATCACGACCATCCCGATAATAATTCACCAGTGCACGATTAAAAGGGAAACTGGTTTGCTGTGCTACAGATTGAGCTAAATCAGACATCCAGACAGGAAATTGAACAGCATCCATACGAATACCTGAGTAGGTATAAGATGTATCTGTATGGTCAGCAAACCAGTTTTGTAATCTTGGCACCGGCATACGCTTGCCAAACATGCTTATATGATCATGACGCCAAGGAATCGTATTCTTAGATAGCGTAAAAAGATCATCTGCTTGCTGCGGTAATAACCACTGGGGCCAGAATATTAACTCTGATTTATTTTGCGAATTATCAAGGGATAAAGGAATTACTTGACGATCAAATAAAGTCATAACTCATAAGCCCTAAATTGATACGCCGTATATTCTGGGCTCAATGTCTAATGTAATACCAAATTTCTTATAAACCTGAGCCTGTATTTGGCTGGCCAAGCTTAAGATATCTTGGCCATTACCTCCATAATTTACAATCACCAGCGCTTGGCGGCTATGTATGCCCACATCACCCTGTCGACAGCCCTTAAAGCCACAGGATTCAATTAGCCAGGCCGCAGGGATTTTGATACGCGACTTAGCCTGCGGGAAGTTTGGCATTGCGGGGTATACAGTTAATAATTGGCTGGCCACCTGTTCACTTACGTCAGGGTTTTTAAAAAAACTACCCACGTTAGGTATTTCCTTAGGATTGGGTAATTTGTTTCTACGTATATCGCAGACAGCTGCAAACACTTTTTCTGGGGTTAGTTTATGGCCGCTAAGAGCGTCTCTTAATACGGGATACTTTACATTAACTAATGGCACGGTACTTAAACGCAATGTGACAGCGGTAATAATATATTGGTCTTTTGCAGCCTGTTTAAAAATACTGGTTCGATAGCCAAAATTACAGTCATTACAACTAAGGGTTAACAACTCCCCAGTGGCTATTTCTATAGCGTCTAAAGATTGTAAAAGATCACATAACTCGGTGCCATAGGCGCCTATATTCTGGATTGGGGCAGCGCCCATACTGCCAGGGATAAGGGCAAGATTCTCCATGCCGTACCAACCGCTGTTAAGGCACATAATTACCATCTGGTGCCAATCCTCACCCGCAGCAAAAGTAACATCAACAGTTTGTGGATTAACAAGCTGGGCGGAATAGCCGGCTAATGCAATATGTATCACCAGACCATGGATATCCGAGGCAATCACCAGATTACTGCCTCCGCCTAGCAGGGTGATCGCTATATTATGTTCATTAGCAAAGTCCAGGGCTTGGCGAACCTGACCTAAGGAGTCTACGGAGCAAAAATATTCAGCCCTAGCAGGAAGCGCAAGACTATTAAACGGCTGTAAATCTATACCCTGCTCAACTGTTAATGGCGATAACAGAGGCTCGGTCATAGCCTTGCCTTGATCTGGCGCAATAATTCAACTGAAGCGTCTTCAATAAGATCCAACACTAAAGAAAAGCCTTGAACACCGCCATAATAGGGATCTGGAACATCCGAGTAGCCTGTAAATTCCGGGTTAGGGCAAAGGTCGAGAAAAAGCCCTAAGTGACCCGGGTAAGTATCAGGCTGCATAGCTTTGAGATCCGCTAAATTTTGTTTATCCATAGCAAAAATATAATCGAACCTTTCAAAATCCTCAGGGACAACAAGCCTAGCGCGAAGGTCACTCATATCATACCCGCGATTAAGTGCGTGCTCCTGCGATCTCGGGTCTGGTGGGCGACCAATATGCCAATCACCTGTACCACTGGAATCAACGGTAATGCGGCTAGCTAAACCCTCTGCATCAACCATAGACTGAAATACTGCATGTGCAGATGGCGAGCGACAAATATTGCCTAGGCAAACAAATAAAACAGAAAATTTCGTCATAAATTATTTAATCTATATTATTAGATATTGTACATAAGATATTGTTTATATTATATTAATAGCCCTCTGAAGATCATCTTCAGTATCAATGCCGCCAGGGACTTCTGCTATGCTATCTGCCACGTGAATTCCAATACCGTTATGTAAGAACCTAAGTTGCTCAAGGGACTCAAGCTGCTCTGACGGCGCCATCTCCCATTGCACAAATTGATTAAGACAACTCACTTTATAGCCGTAAATACCTATATGCCTACGCGCATGACTGGGCGAAGAATTTAGCTCCTCTTTACCATCATTTCTAGGCCATGGAATCGGCGCGCGACTAAAAAATAAAGCGATACCATTACAGGCATATACCACCTTAACAATGTTTGGGTTTAAAAAATCATTAGTAGAGGTAATAGGCTCACAAAGGGTAGCCACACCCGCCGCTTTGTTATTAGCCAAATTATTAGCTACCTGATCAATGACCTGGGGCGGAATTAATGGCTCATCGCCCTGAACATTAACAATAATTTGATCGTCGCTTAGCTGCAGCTGTTCTGCCACCTCTTGCAGGCGATCCGTTCCCGATTGATGATCTGCTCGTGTCATACAGACTTCAGCACCAAACGCCTCGGCAGCTGACTTTATACGGTCATCATCCGTAGCAATAACAACCCGCTCAGCTGAAGATTGAAAGGCTTGCTGCCATACACGCTGAATCATGGATATACCCTTAATGTCCCGCAATGGTTTACCTGGTAACCTTGTAGAGGCATAACGCGCTGGGATTACCACAATAAATTGCATATCAATTCCTAAGACAAATTAGTTTAAATTAATCGTATCTAACAGAGTATTTACGAGCTTATCAGAAATCATTGCTTCAACCTCTAAGACCCATACATGATCTAAATCGGTTTTGGTGAATTTCACTGCATCTTTTGCAGTAATTATCACAGGGTAATTATCCTCAAAGGTAAGATCAGAGTGGCTCATCAGGCTATGGTCATCAAAACCAAGCAGCATAACCTCAAAACCTAAGGACTCTAAAGTATTGGCAAATCGTCGAGGATTACCAATAGCCGCTAATGCATGGACAGTTTTTGAGCCAGACCAATTCTCAATACTAACAAGTTTACCGGTGGACAAATTTCGAAAATGGATTGGCCTTATATGAAATGACGAATCAATAGCTATACTGTCATCTAGGCAATATTCACCATTAACCACCACTATATCTACAGATTTTAAGCGGTCTATTGGCTCCCTTAAAGGACCTGCTGGCAAACAAAGCTTATTTCCAAAGCCTCGAGCGCCATCGACAACCACTATTTCGGCATCACGATGTAATCGATAATGCTGCAAACCATCATCACAAAGAACCAAGTCACACTTGAAATTTGCAAGGGCAAAGTTAACGCCACGTCTTCGGTCAGGATCGACAACCACCATGCAGCCTGCGTCCGGCAAACTGTGCTTTATAAGCAGGGGCTCATCACCGCAAAGTTCAGGCCCTGTATTCCGCTGAACCTGCAATGGGTATTGATCTGAGCTGCCACCATAGCCCCTGCTAAGAATAGCTACACGGAGGCCGCGGGCAATTAACTGATTAGCCATTGAAATAAGTAACGGGGTTTTACCGCAACCCCCGACAGAAATATTGCCAACCACAACAACTGGACAGCCAAACTGCCGGCCCTGGTAAAGCGAACGCAATATAAACCGGCGCAAACTGGCCATTAAACGAAATAATAATGATACTGGGTAAAATACAATCACCCATGAACATCTAGCATGCCAAGCCTTAACGATACGCTGCTGAAATGTTTGCATGTCTGACTCGATCACCCCAGTGTAACTTCAGCGTTATCGAATTCCTGATTGTAAAGCTGAGCATAGCGGCCTTGAAGTGATAACAACTCTAAATGGGAGCCTTGCTCTATAATACGCCCTGCTTCCATAACCAAAATTTTGTCAGCCTTTTCAACGGTACTTAAGCGATGAGCTATTACAAATGTGGTTCTATCTTCCATTAACCCATCAAGCGCCAGCTGTATATTTCGTTCAGAATCAGTATCCAATGCAGAAGTGGCTTCATCTAAAATTAAAATAGGGGCATTTTTTAAGATAGCTCTGGCAATGGCAATACGCTGCCGCTGACCACCAGAAAGCATAACGCCATTATCGCCAATTAGAGTGTGGTAACCCTCAGGCATATTTTCAATAAACTCATGTGCATTAGCCATTTTTGCCGCGGCTTTTACTTTTTCAGGTGCGCTATCACTCAGGTCACCGTAGGCGATATTATTGAAAATACTGCCATTAAAAAGCGTTACCCTTTGGCTAACAATTGCAATCTGTTGACGCAAACTAGCTAAGGAATAATCATTAATATTCACCCCATCCAACAGAATAGAACCCTGTTCTAAGCTGTAAAATCGAGGAATCAAATTAACTAGAGAGGATTTACCGCTACCAGAAGATCCAACTAAGGCGATAGTCTGACCAGGCTTAACCTGAAAATTAATATCGCTAAGAACTTTGTTATCACAGCCCTGATAGCTAAAACTAAGATCACGAAACTCGAAACCACCTGTAGCAGAAGTAATATTAATTGTACCTGTATCAAATTCTGAATCAGCATCCAGCACCTCAAATATAGACTCTGCAGCTGCAATACCACGCTGAATGGCACTATTAATTTCCGTTAGCTGACGTATGGGTTTAACTAACATTCCGGAGGCGACAAGAAAAGTAATAAAACTGCCAGTGGTCATCGAGGACAATATTGAAGGACTCAGCATAAAGGCAGTGATTGCCGCAAAGGCCAACGACACAATCAGCATCACCAAGGGGTTACTCACCCCTTCAGTAAACGCCATCTTCATATTTTGTTTACGATTACTATGACTAGCCTTAGCCATACGCGCACGCTCAGCATCTGCACCACCAAACATTCGCACTTCTTGATGGCCATTGACCACCTCTTGGGTAACATGAGTAACATCACCCATAGCTGATTGAATGCGCTGACTAATTAAACGAAAACGCTTACTCACAATAGATACTAAGAATGCAATAAGCGGCATGATTGCAATAAAGAACAGCGTAAGCTTCCAATTGACGTAAAATAGATAGGACATTAAGCCTAATACCAAACTGCCCTGCTGCAAGAGCGTTTTAATCGCTCTAGTGCCCGCCTCAGTGACCTGTTGGACATTGAAGGTAACCACAGAAACCAAATGGCCCGACATTGACCGATTAAAAAAATCAGAAGGCAAATGGAGGTACTTTGAAAGAATATCTGTGCGAAGCGCGTGGACCAAGAAGTTGGCGACATAAGCCAAACCATAGCTGCCAATCAAATAACCCAAGCCACGCAGTAAACTAATAGCTATCAAAAAGACCGGGATAACCATTGCGCTGCGCTGAAGATCTGAGCCATCAAGAAATACCCCAGCAATTGAAGAGGTAATACCCGCTGTGGGAATAGCAGATTTACCCTCTGACACTGAGGTCATTGACCCTACTGTATCGGTGATATAGCCCAATAGATCAACGAAGGCTATCTCTGCCGCAGAATGCATAAACAAACCCAGCACGCTCACCAAAAAGGCAAGCCAATAGCGCCTCACATACCTTAAAAGTCGAAGATAAGTTTCAAACCCGGAAGAACCGCTTTCCTTAACCATAAAATTGCTCATAATTGCCGAAAAAAAACGGCTGAAGCCCAAGTATTTAAAATAATGCATGGCCGAACTGGTAACAATAAAAACCAAATAAAGCCTGCTTAATTGCTCGTATTGCGAACTTTAACACAAACTATTGGCTTGCCATATCTCACAAATAAAAAATCCTAGACCACCTTAACAAATAGAATAGAAAGCAACTCGGTTAACGCCACCAATAATTATGGGCGCTGCCGCGCGTTGTCGTAACATTGAGCGCCATCGTTTCATCCCATTCAAAAACAATACCCCCATTATCTGCGGTATTCCATAATTGAGCGCCAGCAGCAGTATAACGGGCCACAACCGATTTATGAGGGTGCCCAAAATAATGCCTATAGCCTGCTGAAAAAACTACATGCTGTGGTTTTAGGCTACTTATAAAAGGCTGACTTGAAGAGGTTTTACTTCCATGATGAGGCGCCACAAGAACAGTGATGGGCTCAAGCTGATAATGTCTCAAAAATGAAGACTCAGCTGATTTTTCAATATCACCTGCTAAAAGGATATGCTGATCACCCCAGCGTATTAAAAGTACGCATGAGGAATTATTATCATCTGGAATTAATTCTTCAGGTGTACCTAACACAGGCATAAGTACATCAAAATAGATCCATTCCTTTGAGCCTACTAAAGGATTATCAAAAGACCAGGCCCAGCGCTTTGAGTTCTCGCAGCTTTTAATATTCATTACCGGCTGAGGAGTTTTATTAACTTCGCGAAAATACCCCGGTGCAAGCAATGTCTCTTTTATGGTGTAGGCACTAACCAGACCGTTAATGCCGCCAGAATGATCCATATCGCCATGACTTACCACAAGCTTATCGACAGCTTTAATCCCTCTTGCTCGCAAATACGGGGCAATTACAGCCGATCCCGAATTAAACTGCTCGCTATAGGCAGGGCCAGTATCGTAAACGACGGATTTGCTCTGAGTCTCTATTATTACAGCAAGCCCCTGTCCCACATCTAAGACCGTAAGGCGCAATGGTGGTCGCGGCTTATGGTGTAAAAGTAGCAGCACCAAAGGCAATAACAAAAGATATCGACCCCATAACCCCCTAGGTAAAACAAAGTAAAAAAAAGCAACACAAAGCGACAGTAACAACAGTCCGCTCTGAGGTATAGAAAACCACAAAAAACCCCAATTATCAGGTAGCCAGTTCAAAATAAACCAAAGGGAAGATGTTGAATAACCTGCAAGCTGCCATAACACGGATGACAATGAAGGCGCTATCAAAAAGACCATACCTGCAAGCAAACAAAGCGGCACAGTAACTAAAGAAATAACTGGAACAGCTATTAAATTTATCAATAGCCCCAACCAAGATATCTTGCCTATAAATAACATTAACGGCCCAGCCATTCCAATAAACAATATCCATTGCCCACTAAACATTCGATAGCTTACTGAGCTTACAAAAACCCGTGGAGAAAAAAACATTAATAGCACAGCTACCGCTGAAAATGACAACCAAAAACTGGCGCCAATAACCGCTAGGGGCTGAAAAATAGCAATAAGAAAAAGAGACCATATAAAAATAATATGTGGCGCTAAGCGGCGATAAAAAACTTTCGCCAACATTACCAATAAAACCACAATTAATGCTCGCTGAGTAGGCAAAGAAAAACCGGCTAATAGGCTGTATACAGTGGCAAAAAATAGCGCACAAAATGCTGGGGTATAGTGAATTAATCTAAAACTATTAAACCCTGCAGGCAACCAACCACAAAAAGCTACTAATAGCCGCAACAGCAACGAGCCGAACCAAAACCCAAAGCCGGCCATTAACCCAATATGTAACCCTGAAATCACCATCAGATGGACAATTCCAAAACGGGTTAGATCATCCCACCAGTGTCGCAGATTTCCTTTATCACCAACGGTTAACGCAGTAATAAAAGCCTGGTTACGAGGCGATAGCTCAGTATTATAAATTGCAGTGCGCAGCTGGTCGCGAACCCGACTAATCGTTCGTCTAAATTGACAGCCAAATAAACATAGAGATTTAATAGCGGGTTGATTTAAGGAAGATCTAACAATGTACCCAGTGGCAGAAAAGCCATTTTCAATAAGCCATGCCTCATAATCAAAACCACCAGGATTTAACAGGCCTCTAGGTCGCCGCAATTTAACAACAAACTGCCAGCTGTCACCTGCTTTAAGTAACGGAATACCCTGTTGATCGCCATACCAACTTAACAGTAACTTATTAAGCCTTAGGTGATTATGAGATGAGGTAGCACTATTTAACTGGGCAGGCAATATAGAGCTAACCTCTAGTTGAAATCTTGAACGATGTGCCTGAGTATCAACCAAACCAACAATATCACCGACAACTATAAATTGCTTTTTATCCCACTTATGAGATAACTGGCTTGCTAGTAACTTTTGGCCATTAGCTACCCCCCACAGCTGCCCCAGGATAAAACAAATCAATACAGCGCCTATTTTTTGGGGATATGGCTTTCGCACCAATAATAGATCAGAGAAAACCAATAGAATTCCGTAAAGTGAAGCCGTTAAAGTTAGATACAATAAAAGTGAGCCAAGAAATGGCAAAAAAGCAACACTAAAAACCCCAACGCAAACAGATATTAAATAAGGCATTTGTTCTCGCCAGCTAAAAAGAAACCAAACAAAAATATCAATAAAACTTAAAAATACAGCATTAGTATAGGAAAATTAATCAAACTAATAACCGGTAAAACAGCCGTTAGGCCATGCGGGGTATGCTTTATAAATTTTAGCAATGAGATTGATAGAAATATTTAATTATCATCTATCTACATATGTATATATGTTTGAGTTTTAGATTAGACAGCTTACAGAAGATATTAATGAAATTTATAAGGGACAAATTACACCGCATGGACGCTTTTATTAAAGCCAAAATCGTCATTAAAATAGTCGATTTAATGGCCAACAACATCCACTCTCCTTTGTTCTTTACTCGGCCTGCCATTCAAAACAAAATAGTTGCAACTAACTCAGTGAATCTGGGCCTTAAGCAAAAAACCTGTAACCTATTAAATTATTTCAAAAGAATTGGATGTGACATAGTGACAGAGCGAATGACTCGCTAGAATCCTTAATTCCACCTCTAGGAAGGATTCTTACAAACGGAACTGTACTGTCAACTATGGCACCTTCATTAGCATTATGTATATGTAAAAATTTACAAAAAGTTTATTTATCCCGCATTACTTTCAATAAGCACTCAGGCATTTCGAGCCTTACTTACAAATCTCGACAATCAAAAAAAATCTGCCAAGCTATACATAAGCGCATTTATTTGAAACTAATTAGGTATAAGGTCAAATAAAGGTCTAATCTATTACTAATCGAATAGTTATTTACCCTGTAACGAATTTAATAAAATCGCCTAGACACAATGGCTAATAAGCACGGACGGAAGAGGAATGGATTCATTTTCTGTAAAAAAAATAGTTAGTATTTATCCCAATGTAATGCTTGAAAAACAATATTGCACAAAGGCAATCACACGTAAACGCCTAAAAAAAATATTTATGCCTGTTATTGCCCTACTTTGCACTCAGGTATCTCCCTTTAGTGCTTCCACAGCCCCAGCAGTAACCGATGACCGTACCTCAACAACATATTTTATCGATTTCCAAGCAGGTAATTACAAACAACCCATAGCTAGCTCTATTAATGGCCTTATTGGATATTTAAATACACTGCCTAAGAGCCATCAATTAAAAATCATCGGTCTATCAAAATCCAAAACAGCACCAGAAACAATGAATCTTGCTCTAACTCGTGCCAAAATTGTTGCGAAAATACTTCATGAACGGTCAATAAATCAAGAAGTAATCGAAATAACCAGTATATTTGAATACTTTAAATCTGCAGAACATCTAGAACATGGGGTTAAGATTTTAATAACCGCCAACAACAGATTACCAACAACAAAAGTAATTAATATCGGGTTTGTTCAATTTTTAGCCGGTAATTATGAAAAGGAAAATGAAGGTGAAATCACAAAACTCAAGCAGCGACTTAATCGACTACCAGAGTCTTCCACACTTCGCATTGTAGGTATATCTCACTCAAGAACATCTAAAGCCAACAAACTATTAGCCCTAAGAAGAGCAAAGGTAGTTGCCAAACGTTTAATTGATACTGGTTTCGACATAAATCGCATATCAATAGACACAGAAGTTAAAAACCTTATAGAAAGCAATGCGGTTCTTCATGGCGCCTATATATATGCTGAATCAATTTTTAATATTCACCAAAAGCCAATATTAAAGGATCTGTGCACAGAGTTTGTGATAAAAACTGGCAGCTTAAAATCAAATATAGAACGAGAAATTGGCGACTGTGGGTATCTATTGGGAGAATGGGGATTTGGCACAGAAACTGAGCTTATCGACTGGTATATACCCATACCCTTCCAAACAAACTCAGATAACGGCGTTTTGGGAATTCTTACTATCATAGAGGAAAATTACCAAATACGTGCCCATGTACATGAGCTTGATAAATCGATCGATTTTCTTGCCAGTCCAAAATATAAGGAGGGTCAATAAATGTTTTCTCCCACCCCCTTAGTATTCAAAATAATTGGTTGTGTGATAATTTTTACACTACATAGTTGTAGCTCAACGCCCAAAGATAACAACTGGAAAATTGATAGCTCAGAAAAGGCAATGACTGCGGCTAAATCATTAGCCTCCAAGCATGGCACCACTGTTTCAAAAACATCGCAAAAACCACGACCCATTCGAATTCCAAAGACCGCTACCTGGCTTAACCATCCGGTCCAGGCAGCATACGCAGGCAATATAGACGCTAAAACAGCTATTTTATCCATTCTTCACAATCAGCCAGTACGGTTTGAGGTTTCAACAAATGGGCCACCGGTTAAGGCCAATCCAAACGCAAAAACCTTCAAGCAGCATTTGGATGCTATTTCAGAACAGGCGAACTGGTCATACCGAATATCAAATGGCGTTGTAACATTTTCTGACTGGGAAGTTATCAACTACCCCATTTATTTTATTTTAGGTAAAAAGGATATCAACCTAGAGCAATCACCAATGGTGAGTAACAGTTCAGAACAATCATCCAACTCGGCTTCTAATACCAATACATTATCCGTCAACAATAATGCCTTCAATGAATTAAAAGAGATCATGAATAACCTTATAGATAAAACTCCAGTTGGAGAGTCATCAAAAAAGGTTCCCTCTTTTTCAATAATGAAGTCGACAAATTCTGTTCTTGTATCAGCGCCGCCCAATATACAGCAACAGGTTAAAAACGCCCTGATGACAATAAACACCATTGCTGGGCGAGCCATACACCTAGCATTTGACATCTACTCAGTCGATCTATCAGAAACCTATCAAAAAGCAGTCGATATCGAAATTCTTAAGCAATCAGGCGTTAATGTTTCGTCTAAAGTAACATCAGATATCCTTGCCAATGCCACCAATATCCCCTATCTATTTTCATTAGACTCTGCGAAGGGTGATTACAATAGCAACATAATGCTTAAAGCCCTGGCGAAGCATGGTAAGGCCAGCTTAGCTAATAAAGGGACGCTATTGCTTAAAAATAACGAGGCGGGTGAAATAAAAACCGCAAGCCTTAATGAATGGAAGGATTTTTCTGTAGGCGATGACTTTCAATCTAAATCACCTGCGTTTAAAGAGACAATTATTCAGGTATTTCCATCAATTATTGGTGAGAAAATTAATTTACACCTGATTATTTCTGATACCAATAACGAGCCCTATCTTCAATCTCTAACGCGCGAGCCTCTCCCTCAAACCAATGGAATTAATTTAAACCAACCCCAGTATCAGATTGAGATCGACTTGGGCATGATTAAATTAGGTGAGCAGTATGTTATACCCACGGAGATTAAAAACGGTGAGACATTAATTATTGGCGGATTAACAAGAACAATTTACTCAGACAGCAGATCAAAGAATCAAATGTTGCCTATTTTTGGTGACGGTAGAGACAAGCAAAGCCGCCGTCAGGAAACCATTATAGTTATGACCGCCTACTTACTGGATTAAGAGACTGCCCTATGACCGAACCAGATTCCATATCCAGCAAACCAGCGATAGCTCATCTCAGCAACAGAGTAGGTGTCGAGGGTGCAGTAGCGCTCAGCACCAGTATAGGTGCCCAAGAATTTCAACTGGTCTACAATGCCAAAGAGGAGCCTTTGGGGGGGGGACGCAAACATATTGCCGAAACCATAGTCAATTTTTGCAACCATTATGACTGTGGCTACGTGGTCATAACAGATGGCAACTGTTGGATATCTGGAGAAAAAGGCATCTCTTTTCTAGCTCAAATCGAAAATAGCGAAGAGCTTGATCAATACGATCTAATCGTTATGCCCTTAGACTCAGTCATATACGTTGCAGAAATCAGCGAGGGCTTGGTGGTATCCGAAAAAGTCAGCCCGGCCGATCAAGCTATAATCAGTCTACTAGAGCACAAAGAACGTCGCCTTGCCATACTCAATGGCGGCACAGCCACTGAACAGCTAAAACAGCAAGGCTTGCCTGTAAACTGCGAAGAACAGCTATTTGCATTTGGCAAGGAGGCCAAACCTTACCACTTCCAACCTTTGACCTGGGCACTGATCACCAATAGATTCTATCATAAAAAATTATTATTGCATTTAGGCGTACTGCTTGCCTGTTTAGGTCTAATTAGCCATCTATTTATATTCGAGCTGGGGAGCGAAGATATACAAGATATAAAAGCATTAGCTGAAGATAAGATACTCGCCATAGTTAAAGAAAAACCACCCAACTATTTAAACAACAATGCCAGTCAGCAATTTCAGCAAATAACTCCCTGGATCACGGGTAAAACTGCTGACTTTTTAAAAACCTGCCGTTTAAAGAAAATTAATATAAAAAATGATGTGATCAACTTTAGTGGTCAACGTATGAGAGCCAGTGATCGCTCTATTGGCTGTGGCGAACAGAGACTGAAAAGCGTGGTGCAAAACAACCAGCTCAATCTATCAATCAACAACAATAACTGGTCATTTGACATCACCCTAAATCCCATAATAAAACAGCCTAGGGAACGCACAATCCATACAGATACCATAGAGCGTCTGGAATTGCTGGCACAGTATATAAATTGGCAGATACAAATCAGTTCAACACAATCAAAAGGGGACCATCAAAAAATTACCGTTGTATTAAACGGCAACCAATTAAGCACCCAAACCCTGAGACTATTGGCCAACAGCTTTTCCGAAATGGCCGCACAGTTAGCCAAGGCTTCTCTGACATTTAATCCAGAGAGCCTTAAGCTCCTAGATGCGCGTTTTGAATTATCCATTTATACAAAATCGAGGTTAGCATCATGACCTTAATAAACGCCACTCTTAAGCACCTCGCACTGATAACGCTTGTTTTATCAATCGCACCCTATATCTATGCAGACAATATAGAAAATTTAGAAAACTGGGATAATGTAGACAGCGCAAAGGATACCGAAATCTCAAAATACCAAGAAAATACCATCGATATAGAGCAGGGTCTGAAGATTTTACTTAACGCAAAAGAACAGACATTACTAAATACAATGGAGCAAAAGCACCAGGCCCAATCGCTTATTAACTTAATGGATACCGTTGAAAAGTTGACCACTTATCCCCAGGACATTATCAATCAACTCCTGGGAGACAGCCCCAATCAACAGGTGCTAAAACAAATTATTCGCAGTCTAAAAGTAGAAGAAGAAAAATACAGAGCACAAGAAGAGCAATATAGAACATCAGACACTGTGCCGCACGCACAAACCCAACAGCGCCCAGGGTTAAAAGCAACAAAACCAGCGATAGAACAACTAACTCCCGTTTTTGCGGTAGTCAAAAGCAACAATGGCATTACCGAGGGTAGAGTAATTTTCCGAACATCCATTAAAGGCACCATAATATCCGTCTCCGAAGGCGATCTGTTTACCCACCAGGGTCAGGAATATCAACTACTCAGTGTAAAGCAACAACCCTCACAAAATGGCCGATTTGCAATTAGCTTAAAAACCCCGTCTAAAACCAGTTACTACAACTGGCCAAAATAATAGGGGGAACTATGGCAGAACAGCAAATCATAACCGATGTAACCCAAATATTAGATATTGAATTAACTACTGTGACAGCGATTGTAAGCTATATAAAACGCCACGAAGAACTTCATACTCTAGTCTCAGCATCTGGTGATATTTACTATGTAAGCAATAAAGAACGACCGCGCATAGTTAACCAACTGGTACGTATAGTTATCAAAGCCACTGGCTGGTCACCCACCATTTTCGAAATAACAGAATCCGTATATCAATCATATAAGGGTAAAATAGACAGCACCCGATCGCAAAAATCGGCATTAGTAACGCCTAATATGGGTGTTGAAGAACTTCTGATAAGCGCCATCAGTGATGGTGTTTCGGATATCCACCTGCATGTCTGGCAGGAAAGCTTTATTGAGGGCAGAAGCGCATCAGATAACGAGCAACAAAATATCTCCTCATCCTGGATAAGATTTCGCAAGCACCAAATACTAGTATCTGCAGCACGCATCAGCTATGAAGGTGCCTACAATATCTATAGAGCAGCCTTTACCAGCGAACTCTACGGCTGCACCAATATAGATGACCGCAAAAGTAATGATGCATCATTTCAATACCACCACCAAGGCAAGCGATTTCTGGTGCGACTGGCTTCACTACCAGAGGCACGGGGTACTACCATGACCTTTCGTATCCGCAACGCCGAAGACCGCGTTGATCTAATCGATTGTGGCTACTCGAGCAAACAACTGGATATTATTGACCACTTCACCAACAGAAATGCCGGTCTACTAGTGATTGGCGGACCCACAAATTCAGGCAAATCCACAGCTCTCACTGCTATTTTGGCACAGATGACAGATAGAGCAATCCTCTCCTACGAAGATCCAGTAGAAGTGCTGCTACCCAATGTCAGCCATATTCAAATGCGACGCGATGGAGCCGATGCCGAACAGGCCATTCGCGAGCTTATGCTACAAACCATGCGCATGGACCCAGATGTTATCAATGCAGGAGAACTTCGCGACGAACTGATGATGTCCTTTAGTAAAGAAAAAGCCACCGAGGGCAAATTGACCACCGGCACCATTCACTGCGGTCGCATTATTATGTGTTTAAACCGCCTGCTGCAGCTGGGTATGAGTATCGATGAAATGGCGGCTCCAGATGCCCTGCTGGGTATTGTTGCGCAAAAACTAATCCCGGTCATTTGCAAAGACTGCGCACTGCCAGAACACCCAGAGCCAAAAATACATAACTACTACCAAACCCATCTCGGGGGTGAAATTAACTACCGCAACCCAGAGGGCTGCAACAGCTGTGGAAACACCGGTATCTCCGGTCAGATGGTGACATCCGAATCGCTGGCCATCAACAGCGCAATTAGAGCGCTGATTATGCAAAAAGACTGGCTGGCAATTGCCGACTACTTTTGGGATCAAGAAATAGAAACCTTACATGTAGATGCGCTGATGAAAATTCATCAGGGAAAGCTCGACCCGCAAATGGTGGAACAGCGTATCGACAGTTTTGACAGTGACAATCTACGTCACTACTGGCACAAAGAAAAACCTGAGCAGGGTAACAAACTAAGGGGGTCAGTATAAACTATGCTATTTAAACAGCAGCTACAGAACCTGTACCACCAGTTTTATCGCAAAATTATGTTCGATGATAACGATCGCCGAGAATTCTTGGAGATTATTGATATACAACTGCAAGTCAACCTATCCCTAACCCAGATCTTGCAAAATATAGCCATCACCGGCAGTACACCAGAGATAAAACAGCTGGCCAAACAATCAGCTCAGGACCTCAGTGCATTTAATGACTGCACCCATAGTTGGAGCAAATACTTCGCGCCCAAAGACAAACTGCATCTACAGCATGCCTTTCAACAGGACAGTGCGCGGCAAGGCATAGACCTAGTTTTAAACGGCAAACAAGACTCCGTATCATTTAACGCCGCAGTCATTAAAAGCAATAGCCAAAATTTTATATTTGTATTCTGTATGTTGGCCATGCATTACCTACTCAGTGATCAGCGAGGTATGCTGGAATCCTTTAGTGGCGATATGCTGCTATTTAGCTATTTCGATTGGTTTGCCAAATGGACCAAGATCCTAGTAATTACTGGCGCATCGGCATATATTGCCTACAGCTTTTACCGCCAAAGACTACAGGGTGCCGCGCGCGCTTACGCCTACAAACTCGGTATCTATCTAGCCTACGATCGCCTAGTCGCCTACCAGTTCTGTGTGCTTACCCGAGATGGCCTAAAACACGGTATGGATATTGCAGAAATTATGCAGCTAGTAGAAAAAATCTTTACCGAACGCCGTCAGCGCTACAGCCTTTTTATAGTACGCCAGCGCCTAACCGATGGCTTTCCCATAGCTGCTGCGCTTAAAGGTGTAATACTGGAACCCACATTTAGCGACTACCTTATTTCACTAGCGCCTTCCGAAGGCAGAGAGCGACTGATATTAGCCTTCGACAAGGTAGCCCAGCTATTAAATACCCGAATTGAACAACAGTTTCGACAACTGCGCCTCTACCTAACATCAATATTATTATTACTGGCATTTGCCCTGTTCTACCCCATTTTGCAACTGATGACTGGGGCATCTATGGCCACATAGATATTAAACCACAATGTAAATAATTCCCAAAAGGAATACAAACCCGCTAAGGAGTATAGATATGCACAGGCAACCAACAAGCAAAATTATTCAAAATAAAATTATTAATTTATTTATAAGGAGAAACACCATGAAACAATACCCTAAAACAGCGCGCAGAATACGCGGTAATACCCTGGTACCCGTAGTGATTGGGCTGCTAATCGCTGCACTTGCCACCGTCGCCTTTTTAAACCAGGGCGATGAGTTAATCGATGATCATAAAAAGTTAGTAGCCACCAATGAACTAACCAGAATAATAGGCAATACACAAGCAGTATTAGCGAGCAAAAAAGTAGCCAAACTCGCGGCGGCCGATGTTGCAGGATTCACAGCCACAAATACTTATGCAAAAACGAATACATACACTGTCGGTACGCAAACTTTGAAGTATATAGCAGATAATGCCGCAGCCTGTGCAGCTCTAGCGGCCATTTTCACGGGTAAATACAATATATCTACAGCAACTCCGCCCGCGTGCAAAGGCAGTCCTAAGACGGACTTAGAGATAAAGTTCGCGGATTAATTAGGATAGATAAATCAAATAGATATTTGGATTATTTTTTGGCTTTAACTAAATAACAACTATTGGCAATAGTATGTGTTATGCAGTTAAGTTAGAGTGCCACAAAATACTCCATCATATCACCTAGGCTTAGCCCTATGGGCTAAGTCTGGGGGTTTGGTAAGAGTACGGCAACTATAAGGTATAGGCAGGCGCTTGCAGCATGGCGCTATCTTAACCTGGGCCTATAACAGCCAATAGCTAGTTACCTATAGCCATTGGCGTTAATAACGCCCTTCGTATCGGGGTAACAGGCGACACAATATAGCCTAGAATCAACAGGGAGCTATAAGCATGCAACCATTATTGGCTAGCCACAGAATTAACCCACAGCTAAGCAGTAAACCCAGCGCTCAAGCCGGTATTAGTTTAATTCCAGCGGTTATCACTATTTTTATTTTTACCCTGCTGACCACTCAGGTTATTATTCCCAACCAATTTCGCGAGCAACGCGAAGCCAATATAGAGGCAATTACCAACAGCGCCGAGGCTGTGGTGCAGGCTGCCATGGCCTTCAATAACGATCGCAGTCGCAACGACTACGCCACAAAAGCATGGCCGGAAAATACTAATAATAAGGCGGATTTAATACCAAAATATTTACCTTTTCTTAAAAACGATGGGGATTGGACGTTGAAACCACCTACAGCTAGTGGTACTAATAAAGGCATGGAGATTTTGGTCAATATCCCAAGTAAGGATATACGAGAGGCGGTGGTGCGAAAAATAGGTGCTACCGCCAAAAGCGAGGGTACAAATTTAGTAATAGCAGTGGCATCTGGCAACCATATATCAATAGACCATCTAACGGTAAACAGGCTAACAGTAATGGAGGACGCAACAGTAAAGGGAAGGGTAACAGTAGAAAAACAGTTAAATGCAAATGCTGGCGTGGTGACAAGCACGTTGCTTGCAACAGATAATGTAGAAATGCATTTAGACTTAACAGTAGGTACAAAAGATTCTAATAGCATACTAAAGGCCAGGAATTATGAGCTTGATACCGGTAGCGATCCGATGTCATGCACACCAGAATAGACCATGAACCTTATTCCTTTAACCGTTAGCCTAACCCTTGCCGCCACTATAGGCATCTCTTACTTGCAAACTTCGCAAGACGAACCGCAAATAATCAATTACCGTGCCGGCCTACTGGAATTTCAAGATCAAGCCAAGCAGATGGATAACCATTTACAGGATCAAACTCTCGGCTTAGAAGATCACCATCGTCGTCCCATGGCTGATTCGCAGGTTTGCAATAAATTTAATAAGGAAGTATTTACACAACTATTCCCCAAAGATATTAAGGGGTCGGTCAATTTTAGCGGCAATTACTGCGAAATTGTAAAGCTTTCTATACAGGCAGAGGCAGACCAAAACAACATAGCTATATTTTCCAACCTTCTACAAGCCGCACAGGCATCGGCAATAAGTGCCAATAGCATTGTAGATAACCAACATATACATTGGTTTGTGCACCGAGACCATAAAAAAATATATCAATCTAATCTGAAAAATCGTTTGCACAACTGTGTAACCTGCACCCTTGGTGAAGACAGAGATAATAAAATAGTAGACGGCGGTTGGTCAGACTGGAGTAAGTGTGACACGTCTAACCAGAAAACCCGCATATGTAACAATCCGGTTCTAGAAAATGGCGGCCTTAACTGCCAACCCCTTGGCTTAAATACACGGGCTTGCACTATGTACGATAACCACCACACTATTACTAAAGCTTTAGCCGAGGACCACAAGCCCTTTAATATCAATGATGTCTTTGGAAGAGAAATCGATAAAACAAAATCTGTAAAGATTACCATTGCAGCAGATGCGGTACTCATCGCACCCAGCACCCAAAAATGCGCTCTACAAACCGGCACAGGCTATACAGGAGGGTTAACCATTATTAATAAGGGAAAAGTCTACGGCCATGGCGGCGATGGTGGCGATGGCGGTATTGCCAACACGAACAACCGTTTTGCTGAACAGATGGGTCAAGATGGTAAAAATGGCGGCCCTGCTATCTGTGTGCAAACAGATATTACTCTGAATAATCAGGGCACCATTGCCGGCGGTGGCGGCGGTGGCGGTGGCGGTGGCGCTGCTTTTCATGGCACTTACTCGGCTGGCGGCAGTGGCGGTGGTGGCGGCCAACCATTGGGTAAAGGTGGTGCTGGTGGCGATAGCGTTAGGGCAAGTCCACGTCCAAGAAGTGGAGAATCAGAGGAAGATAAGACACGGCGTGAAAATGACTACCCTCATGGTAAAAGGGGTAAACCGGCTACGAAAATTAGTCCAGGCGAGAGTGGTAAAAATGGCGTAAACAGCAGCAAAGGTGTAAAGGGCAATGATGACAGGGCTTGGTGTAAGAAAAAATGGGGAAGTTTGGGATCTTGCGCAAGAGGCGGTAAGGGCGGCCAGGGCGGAGAAGCTGGGAAAGACGGCGATGCGGCTGCTGAGGATGTTAAAGCCTTCTCGGCGGATAGTCAAGGGTATCTGTACTCGTACCCTAAAGGCAGCGTCGGTTCTGCCGGATGTAAGTTCTACTATTCCAGAGATGATATAGATGGCGAGCCACATACAGTTATTCAACAGTAAGTACGGCCAATCTTTAATAAACTATATTTAACCATAAATTGGAGCGGGAAACCGGGTTCGAACCGGCGACCTCAACCTTGGCAAGGTTGCGCTCTACCAACTGAGCTATTCCCGCATATGCCTTTGTAACTTCTCAGCATAAAATGGCGTCCCGTAGGGGGTTCGAACCCCTGTTACCGCCGTGAAAGGGCGGTGTCCTAGGCCTCTAGACGAACGGGACGTGTTTGGCTATGAGGCGGGCATTCTAAGTAGCCACTACGATACTGTCAAGGGCTTAAAGCTCTAAATACATAATTTTCTTATTTACTGCCTACAGAGATCAATAAACCAGCATTATTTGGCGGGCTAGTCTTTATATTATATGTGGCGCTAAGGTTAATATTATTTTCATTCTGTTGGCTGTTTTTTGCTAAAATATGCCTATAACCCATTTTTGGATATTAATACCCAATGACTAAGTTTGTAAAATCTGACAAATTAGATGGCGTTTGCTATGACATTCGCGGGCCGGTTCTAGATCATGCCAACTGGCTTGAAGAACAGGGTCAAAGTATTATCAAGCTAAATATTGGCAACCCCGGTGCCTTTGGCTTTGATGCGCCCGATGAAATAATCCAGGATGTCGTTCAAAATTTGCGCCAAGCTCAGAGCTACTGCCATAGTAAGGGTCTCTTCCCTGCCCGCAAGGCGGTTATGCAGCGCTATCAGGCCGAGGGTATAGAGAATATTGTTGTTGATGATATTATTATGGGCAATGGCGTCAGCGAGCTTATTGTTATGGCTATGCAGGCTCTGCTTAACCCTGAGGACGAAATTCTAATTCCAGCGCCAGACTATCCCTTATGGACAGCCGCTGTCTCAATTTCTGGTGGCACCCCTATACATTACCGCTGCGATGAAGAAAACGACTGGCAGCCGGATTTAAACGATATAGAATCTAAGATTAACAACCAAACTAAGGGTATTGTGATTATTAATCCCAATAACCCCACCGGTGCTGTTTACTCTAAAAAAACCCTAAATGCATTGGTGGCACTTGCTGAAAAACATAATCTTGTGGTGTTTGCCGATGAGATATATGACCGTATCTTATACGATAATGCAGTGCATATTCCCTTAGCTAGCTTGGTTAATAACACACTTTGCCTTACCTTTAACGGACTATCAAAAACCTATCGGTTGGCGGGCTTTAGATCAGGCTGGATGCTAATGACTGGCACCAAAAATAAAGCAAAAAGCTATTGCGAAGGCTTAGAAATGCTTGCCTCCATGCGCCTTTGCGCAAACGCACCTGCCATGTTGGCGGTGCAAACCGCCCTAGGCGGAAGACAGAGTATCGAGGACCTAATTTTACCCGGCGGTCGTCTATTAGAACAGCGCGACCTGGCCTACAAAATGATCACCGATATACCGGGGGTCAGCTGTGTCAAACCCAAATCGGCCATGTATCTGTTTCCTAAACTGGATCCAGAAATGTATCCTATTGCCGATGATGAACAGCTTGTGCTAGATTTCCTTAAGCAACAGCGGGTACTACTGGTACAGGGCTCGGCATTTAATCTCGATGATACTCAGCATTTACGTATTGTATTTCTGCCCGATAAGGCTCAGCTATTGGAATCTTTAACTAGATTTGCTGAATTTTTGGCAACTATTAGACGCTAATCGCCGGGGCGTAAACTAAAGCCCCGAAAAACCTAGCGTCTTTAGCTTTGGACTTAGGGGTATACCCTTAGAAACCTTAAAATAACTGTATTCTCTACGCTGAGGATAGGTTTTACGTAGCTGATCAAAACCCTGCGATACGGGATATTCTTTAAGTGCTTTGCGCATGCGCTGATCATCGGCTTTTACGTTATAGCAAGCTAATAACAGTTGGTTTAGGTCTTTACCCGCTGTATTTAATCGATTTTTACGACTCTCTTCCACAATATTTGGCTGAGAATACTGATCTGCTAGATAGCTGTTATATAGGGCCTTATACAGCATACTGGTGCCGCGCACTTTTCCTTCTGTACTGTAGCCAGCAATATGGGGTGTTGCTATGGAAACTAATTTTAATAACGCTGTATCTATCTCAGGCTCTGACTCCCATACATCAAGCGCCACCTGAAGACCATCTGCCTGTTTAAGCCTGGCTAAAAGGGCTCTATTATCTATTACCGCTCCCCTACCCGCATTTATTAGCAGGGTTGATGGCTTTATCTGCTGTAATACCTGCGGGTTAAACATATGATGGGTTGGGAACTGACCCCCCTGAGTTAATGGCGTATGTAAGGAAATAATATCGCAGCCTAGAATATCCTCAAATAAACAGAGATCCGCTATTTGAGTTTGATTTAAAAAGGGATCGTATACTCGACATTGCACACCCAGATCACGCAGTTTCTGATACAGCCTGCCGCCCACATTGCCACAGCCAACAATGCCTACCCTACTCTTTTGCCATTCGGGCTTTAAACAACAAAAAACAGAAAGCGCATATTGCACAACAGCCTCTGCATTACAGCCCGGGGCATGGGAGAATTGAATATTATTATTTTTTAAATAGTCCAGATCAATATGATCGGTGCCCGCGGTAGCCGAGCCTACAAAAGCTATAGAGCTTCCCTCTAAGAGGTTTTTATCGACCCGAGTAACTGAACGCACCAACAATATATCGGCGCCCTTAATAGACTGACGACTAATAGCTCGCCCTGCCATTAGCTCAACCTCACCTAGCTGGCAAAAGTAATCCTCTACCAGGGGCATATTTTGATCGGCGATAATACGAAGTTTTTTCATTGTTTCCTGTGGTTATATTGGAATTATCTATTTAATAATTCTTGAAACTGTCGTTTTTTTAATTGAGAACACCGACTATTAAAAACCCCACCAAAACCCAGCTCAACCTCACCTAGCTGGCAAAAGTAATCCTCTGCCAGGGGCATATTTTGATCGGCGATAATACGAAGTTTTTTCATTGTTTCCTGTGGTTATATTGGAATTATCTATTTAATAATTCTTGAAACTGTCGTTTTTTTAATTGAGAACACCGACTATTAAAAACCCCACCAAAACCCATCTCATCAGCAAACAGGCTAAATACATCTTGATGCACACCTCGCCACTGTATTTCATTGCAGGAGGGCATTGAATCGATTTCAGTCACTATGGTGGCTAGCTTACGCGATAATAGAAGCTGCTCCTGGTGTTGGGCTATCTTATCACTTAATTTGCGGGCGCCGCGAATGGGAAGATCTTCTAGCTGATCTTTGCGATCAATAATATCTGCAACTGATGGCATCCACGAAAGCAGCTCACAAGCAGTTTTGGAACCAATGCCGGGAACTCCAGCAATACTATCGCTAGCGTCTCCTACTAGGGCTAGATAATCGGCCATCTGATCACAGCGAATACCCAGATCCTGTTCAAGCTGTTTATGGTCTTTGGGTTGAGACTTACCCAGATCCCAGTAGAGATCTCCCTTTTGGATAATTTGGGTAAGATCTTTGTCTCGACTAATAATCACAGGCTGAATACCCGCCTGCCTGAGCTTAGAAGCCATTGCTCCCAGTAAATCATCAGCCTCATACTGATTAGAAGCCATTTCGGTAATACCTAGCACGCGACATAGCTGCCTACAGGCATTTAACTGAAAGGCTAGGGCTTCATCTGGTAGCTCGCGATTCTTTTTATAGGTCGGGCTAAGCTGATGACGAAACCCTGTTTGTAAGCTTTCATCAAAGGCACAAAATATATAATCAGGTTGCTGTTTTTTTAGTAACTCAAGCAGAAAATTAGTGAACCCATACAGTGCATGGGTTGGGTATTGATTTTCTACAGCATGCCATTTTTCTGGTAACGAAAAGTAGTTTTTAAAGATATATATAGATGAATCTATTAGTAATGCTTGCATTATTGCTTTCCCAGACCAAATTTAGCCCAAATAACTGATTTGATAATACTTTAGATCATAGGGATCCCGTACTTTAAATTTTTTACTTAAAGCTTCAATAAACAGCTTTCCCCTTGGGGGTAGCTGGTTAGTTTCACACCACTGTGTTGCTTGGTTAATAAGCGCAATTTTAAACCCCTTATCGTCCATCTGTTGGGTGGGTGAGGCATTTAAGTTATCTGCGCTAGGGATAAATTTTTGGCAACAGGCATTGGAAAATATCCATTCTAAGGCTTGTGGTTTTATCTCTACAGATTCAAATTGTTGCTGCTGATCAACTGTGCGACCATCGGGCTGATACCAGTAGCCAAAATCCTGCTGTAAACGCCTGCTGGCACCGGCTATGCACCAATGAGCTATTTCATGTAAGGCACTTGATAGAAAATTTTCCCTAAAAAATAACTGATGAGGCTTATTCTTTGCAGATGACGGGATATAAAGGGGCTCTTGAGCGCCGCCTATCAATTGCGTGCTGTGAGTGGTTAAAAATAACTTATTAAACAATAAAATAATAAACTCTAATCTTTCTTGCTCTAATGGGCTCACGCTTCTCTCTCTATTTCCGCCTAACCATTTAATAAAATTTTTCTTTTAACCCAGCCAAAGTTAGCACCCTAGATTGCTGAAATAACAAAATATAGCAGGCTATTTTATATATTATATTAATCTAATATGCTTGATTATTATAAAATTTCATTTATGCATATTTAATGCAGCGCTAACTATTGTGCTTTATTAAAATCTGGAGTACCTTATGTAGTGCTATACTTCTACCATCGACTACCAGAAGGAGATGTATCCATCACTAACCACGCCATTGATCACCCCATGGGCAATGTAATCGATATCTTTACTCGCAAGCCTATCTCTGAACTTTCTAATAATAACCTTATTCGTATCTCACCTGAACTTGACGGTCTTGAAATGCTGTATAGCAACAATAAAAACCCAAATAAGCTGTTTTCGATCAAAGTTTTGGCTTGGGGCCTTAGAGCCAATGATGAGGTGGTAGGGCTTGTACCCTGGCTAGATAGCTTGATTGCTTGCGATGAGATAAATGATCCTCTTAACGGAAAATGGGAAGGCTATTACGACCAGACTGTTGATGAGTTGTTTTTTGCCGCGCCACTTCATAAGGTTGTTGAGCTTGAAGCAGCGGCTGATTATTACGATTACCAATTTGAGTCTGCAAAAGATATTATTCAGGAAATTCCCGATACTATTGGCACTCATGCCGTGTTATCGAATGATGGCTTTTCGAGCATCAGCCTTAAAGAAGTCATTAGCTGGAGACTTTTGAATAATGGCACAGTGCAAGCCATGATTACTAATGAGTCAGAAATGATCGATACACCGGTATTACCCGGCGATAGTTGCTTATATCCGGCAGATAAAGATAAGGATTTTCACTATTTCTTTCAGCATCATATTGCCAATAAGTTAAAATCTAACGACCCTGAAGCATTGGCGGCTATATCCCTGTTAAAAGACGGCTAGCCTATTAGTTGCCGTAGGACATAACCCTCTGGTAACGCTGCTCTAAAAGCTGATCTATGGGGGTTTGCTGAAGCTGCTGCAACTGCCCTGCTAGGTGTTGCTTCAGGTTTTTACTCATTTTATCGATATCCCTGTGTGCACCACCTAAGGGCTCGGGAATAGTTTCATCGACAATCCCTAATTGCTGGAGATTGTCAGAGGTTACACCCATAGCCTCGGCAGCCTGGGGTGCCTTTTCACTGGTTTTCCAAATAATATTGGCACAGCCTTCAGGCGAGATAACAAAGTAGGTGCTGTATTGCAGCATATTAAGTTTATCACCCACACCGATGGCTAACGCCCCGCCCGAACTACCTTCACCGATAACCGTACAGATAATAGGGGTTTTAAGACGCGACATTACGGCAAGGTTCTGTGCAATCGCTTCGGAAATATTGCGCTCTTCAGAATCAATACCTGGGTAGGCTCCTGGTGTATCAATAAGCGTGATAACCGGTAGTTTAAAGCGTTCTGCAAGCTCCATTAAACGAAGTGCCTTACGATAGCCCTCGGCTTTTGGCATACCAAAATTACGAGCAACTTTTTCGTTAACGCCACGACCCTTTTCTTCACCTATTACCATAACGGGTTTGCCGTCCAAACGAGCCACACCACCAACAATAGCGCTATCATCACCAAAGTGACGGTCGCCGTGCATCTCTTCCCAGTCGGTAAAAATACGTTGAATATAGTCAAGGGCGTAAGGGCGTTGCGGATGTCGAGCCACCTGCACCACTTCCCATGCTGTAAGTTTTGAGTAAATATTTTGAGTAAGTTTGCTAGATTTTTCTCGCAACTTGCTGATTTCTTCAGCTATATTGATATCGCTATCATTGCCGACAAGTTGAAGTTCTTCAATTTTTCCTTCTAGATCAGCAATAGGCTGCTCAAAAGATAAATAATTTAAATTCATGCTGTTCTCAGTCTCTCTTAGCCAATAGGGTGAATGCTAGCAGGGGGTTATTTTAAACCGCTACTGCGATTATCGCCAGTGCAGTTTTCTATATTTATTTACTGTTGAATCATTAGCGAGGCTAAGAGTAATCTAAATTAACATTTGCAGAGCCAAATTGATCTCTTAGCCGCGTAATAAGTTCATCTTTAGGCTGCACTAACCATTGCTCGCCAAGGGTAAACTGGCCGGCCGCTGCTGGGTGGGTGTATTCGATAACTATTGGGCAAGGGCCTTCTTTGTGTTCAGTTAATGCACTATAAAATGCATCTACCCAACCCTGGGTTATATCTGCTTTATTAATACAGAGCCTGAGCTTTTCTAGCTTACTGCAGCGTGCTTCATAAATGGACTGTATTGATTCAGCCACCATTTTTATCCCCCCGGTGTAGGCATCTTCAGAAACTGCTCCTTTCACTACTAGCAAAGCATCTTTATTTAGAATATTTCTATAGATATCAAACTGCTCAGCCCATACAGATAGTTCAAGACGACCACTTTTATCATCAAGGGTAATGAAGGCAAAACTATCACCGCGTTTATTTTTTAGCACCCTCATACCAACCACCATACCGTAGACCGTAGTCTTTTCTTTGTCGGCACGAAGATCAACAATTCGTTGCGGCAGCATATGCTTTAGTTCTGTTTCATACTCATCAATAGGGTGACCGGTAAGGTAAAGACCTAGCGTATCTTTTTCGCCACCTAGGCGTTCCCTTACTGTCAAGGGTTTAACTTGGGTGTAATTAGCATAGGGTTGCTGCTGCTGGGTTTGCACCATGGCACCGCCAAATAGATCGGTCATACCACTACTAATATCGCGCGCCTGTTGCTCAGCCATTTTTAACGCTTCGTCCATAGCCAAAAGCATAACTGCGCGGCGGTAACCTATTTCACCTTCGGGGCCAATCTCGTCAAGAGCACCACTGCGAATCAATGCATCCAAGGCTCGTTTATTTACTTTTCTACCGTCGACTCTGGCACAAAAATCAAATAAATCAGTAAAAGAACCACCCTGCTCTCTTGATTGAATAATATTTTCAATCGGCCCCTCACCTAAACCTTTGATGGCGCCTAACCCATAGATAACCTGATCTTGCTCGCTTACACTGAACTGGTAACGACCCAAGTTAACGTCAGGCGGAAGTAGCTCTAGATCCATTGCCCTGCATTCGTCAATAAAGGTAACTACCTTGTCGGTCTTATCCATATCCGAGGACATGGTTGCAGCCATAAACTGGGCTGGGTAATGCGCCTTCAGCCAACCTGTTTGATAGGCTACCAACGCGTAGGCAGCGGAATGGGATTTGTTAAAACCATAGCCAGCAAATTTTTCCATCAAATCAAATATATTTGATGCTAAAGCTTGGCTATGGCCTTTTTCAATGGCACCCTGTACAAACAACTCTCGTTGCTTAGCCATTTCATCAGCATTCTTTTTACCCATGGCGCGACGTAATAAATCTGCACCACCCAATGTATAACCCCCCATTTCCTGGGCAATCTGCATTACCTGTTCTTGGTAAAGAATAATGCCATAGGTAGGCTCTAGCGCCGGCTTGAGACATTCATGCTGATATTGGACATGGGGGTAACTAACCTCGGCGCGGCCTTTTTTACGGTTAATAAAATCATCTACCATGCCCGACTGCAGCGGCCCCGGCCTAAACAGCGCTACCAGTGCGACAATATCTTCAAAACGGTCGGGGCCCAGCTTTTTTATTAACTCTTTCATGCCGCGAGATTCGAGCTGAAATACAGCTGTGGTCTCTGCACGTTGCATCAATTGGAAGGTTTTTTCGTCATCAAGGGGAATGCCTTCGATAGCCAGGGGATCTTCACTGTTTTTGGCGCGATCCCGATTGATCATCTCTACAGCCCAATCAATAATTGTTAATGTTCGCAAACCCAGAAAATCGAACTTAATCAGACCTGCTTCCTCAACATCGTTTTTATCAAACTGAGTAACCACCCCAGAGCCGCTATCATCACAGTAGATAGGCGAAAAATCGGTAATTTCGGTAGGCGCTATCACCACACCACCGGCATGCTTGCCGCAATTTCGAGAAATACCCTCTAACTGCAACGCCATCGACCAAATTTCTGCAGCCTCATCATCCTGCTTTAAAAACTCTTGTAGAGACTCTTCTTGTTCAAGGGCCTTTTCAAGAGTAATACCCACCTCAAAGGGAATCATTTTGGATAATTTATCGGCCAAACCATAGGATTTACCCTGCACCCGCGCCACATCGCGCACCACCGCCTTAGCCGCCATAGTACCGAAGGTAACAATCTGCGATACCGCATCCCTACCGTACTGCTCCGCCACATAGGCTATTACCCGATCCCGTCCTTCCATACAGAAATCAATATCAAAATCCGGCATGGAGACCCGCTCGGGGTTGAGGAAGCGCTCAAATAGCAGATCATATTCTATAGGGTCCAAATCGGTAATTTTTAGGGCATAGGCAACCAGTGAACCAGCGCCAGAACCACGCCCCGGCCCCACCGGAATGGCGTTTTGTTTCGCCCAGCGAATAAAATCCATTACAATCAAAAAATAACCGGGGAAACCCATCTGAATAATAATATCCAGCTCAAACCCTAGCCGTTTATAATAGGTTTCACGCTTTGCAGGGTAATCTTCAGCACCTGAATCAAATAAGCTTGCCAGACGCTCCTCAAGCCCTTCCTCAGAGACCTGAACCAAAAACTGATCAATAGTCATAGCCTCGGGAATCGGGTAATCGGGCAAAAAATATTCACCAAATTTAAGATCGACATTACAGCGCTTAGCAATCTCTACTGAGTTTTCTATAGCTTCGGGAATATCGGCAAATAACGCCACCATCTGCTCAGGGGTTTTAAGAAATTGGCTCTCAGAATAGCGCCGCTCGCGGCGCGGATCATCCAGGGCTCGCCCCTCATAGATACAGACCCTAGCCTCATGGGCCTCAAACTCGGTGGACTCAATAAAGCGCACATCATTAGTCGCCACCACAGGACATTTACAACGCTGCGCCAAATCGACTGCAGCATGCAAATAATCCTCCTCATCAGGCCGTCCTGTACGCTGCAACTCCAGATAAAAACGATTGGGGAAGATTGCCATATAGTCGTCGAGCAGCACCTGCGCATCCGAAGTTCGCCCAGAGACCAAGGCACTGCCAATCTCGCCCCAGCGACCGCCAGATAGAGCAATTAAGCCCTCACTGTGCGCCGCCAACCAGGCCTTATCGACAACGGGAATACCCTGACGCTGACCCTGTAAATAGGCGTTGGAAATAAGCCGCGTTAAATTGCGATAGCCCAGCTGATCGGCAACCAACAATACCAGCTGGCTTGGGGTCTGCTCTGCATCGCCTGAAACAAGAATATCGGCACCCAAAATTGGCTTTACACCATGGGACTGAGCCGCCTTATAAAACTTAATCAGGCCAAAAAAATTATTAAAATCGGTCAGTGCCACCGCCGGCATACCCATTTCTGCCACCTTAGCGGCAAGGGGCTTAAGACGCACCAAACCATCCACAAGGGAATACTCAGAATGTAGGCGCAGGTGAACAAATTTGGCGGTCATAAATGCTTACTTATAATCAACTAGAGAACCTAATGTATAGTTTCAGGGTGCTTAACTCAAGCTAACTATTATATTTTATAAGCGCAGGAAAATGTTATTTTATTAAGTAAAAATCATATTATCGCCAAACCCAGAATCCATTATTAACAGCAGGGTAAAAAGATTAACCGCACTGCAGTGCTAATTGTGGCAGCGGCTCTGGTATAAACAGCGTCC
>Ga0206127_1000055_pt1 | contig 125775 bp, 128 predicted proteins | sample Helgoland_Spring_6_FD_148646 | JGI IMG/M metagenome (GOLD analysis project Ga0206127, IMG submission 148646) | Pelagic subsurface seawater microbial communities from Kabeltonne, Helgoland, North Sea - Helgoland_Spring_Bloom_20160419_1 | ecosystem: Environmental > Aquatic > Marine > Epipelagic ...
TGAGGAGATACTGAGATGGCTAAAGAAAAATTTGAAAGAAGTAAGCCGCACGTAAACGTTGGCACGATTGGTCACGTTGACCATGGCAAGACGACGTTGACAGCGGCGATGACTCGCGTATGTGCAGAGGTATTTGGTGGTGAGATGCAGGCCTTTGACCAGATTGATAATGCTCCTGAAGAGCGCGAGCGCGGTATTACGATTTCGACGGCTCACGTTGAGTATGATAGTGAGATTCGTCATTACGCCCACGTTGACTGCCCTGGACACGCCGATTATGTGAAGAACATGATTACTGGTGCTGCTCAGATGGACGGTGCTATATTGGTGTGTGGAGCGACTGATGGTCCTATGCCTCAGACGCGGGAGCACATTTTGCTGTCACGTCAGGTTGGTGTTCCCTATGTTGTGGTATTTTTGAACAAGGCTGATCTTCTTGCTGAAGATTGTGGTGGTGTTGGTTCAGAAGAATACGAAGAGATGCTGGAGCTGGTAGAGATGGAGCTGCGCGAGTTGCTAGATCTTTATGAATTCCCAGGAGATGACACACCGATTGTTGTTGGTTCTGCGTTGATGGCGTTGGAAGGTAAGGACGACAATGAGTTGGGTACGACGGCGGTTAAGAAGTTGGTTGAGGCATTAGATTCCTATATACCTGAGCCGGTGCGTGCGGTTGATCAGCCTTTCTTGATGCCGATAGAAGATGTTTTCTCGATTGCGGGCCGTGGCACGGTTGTGACAGGTCGTATTGAGCGAGGCGTGATTAAGGTTGGCGAAGAGATTGAGGTGATTGGTATCACTGACACGGCGAAGACTACTTGTACGGGTGTTGAGATGTTCCGTAAGTTTTTGGACGAAGGTCGAGCTGGAGAGAACTGCGGTATTTTGTTGCGTGGTACTAAGCGCGAAGAAGTGCAGCGTGGTCAGGTATTGGCCAAGCCGGGATCTGTGACGCCTCATACTAAGTTTGAGTCGGAGATTTATGTATTGTCTAAGGACGAAGGTGGACGTCATACGCCATTCTTTAAGGGTTACCGTCCTCAGTTTTACTTCCGTACTACGGATGTGACAGGTGCTTGTGAGTTGCCTGAGGGGACTGAGATGGTGATGCCAGGCGATAATGTGCAGATGACCGTTGAGTTGATACATCCAATTGCGATGGAAGACGGGCTGCGTTTTGCTATTCGTGAGGGAGGCCGCACCGTCGGTGCAGGTGTCGTTGCAAAAATTATCGAATAAGTTTTAAAGGGCAGTTTCCTAGCAGGCCGAGGCATCTAATGATGTCTCGGCTTAGCTGTCAGAAAGGGAATGTAAATAAGTATTTGTAGGCCAGTAGTTCAATTGGTAGAGCACCGGTCTCCAAAACCGGCTGTTGGGGGTTCGAGTCCCTCCTGGCCTGCCATCTTAAACTCTCAAAGTGGTTAAACAAATGAGTGTTGTAACAGAAGACAAGCAATATCGACTCGACTGGCTGAAGTGGTTGGTCGTAGTTACGTTGTTGGGTGGAGCCATCTATGCCAATTGGTATTACTCGGCGGAGTCGGTTCTTTACCGTGTTATTGGCTTTGTAGCCGTGCTCGCTGTTTGTTCGCTAGTATCGGCCCAGACAGCCAAAGGCGCTGCAACAATTGAACTAGCTCTTGGCGCACGTACTGAGTGGAGAAAAGTTGTTTGGCCAACCAAGCAAGAGCGTAATCAAACGACACTAATTGTTTTAGCGGTCATTCTGTTAATGGCACTGATGCTGTGGGGAATTGATTCTCTGTTCAGCTGGATCGCTTCATTGGTAATGGGTTAGGAGAAGAGCATGACGATGCGTTGGTATGTGGTGCATGCTTATTCGGGGTACGAGAAGAAAGTAGCGCTAGCAATTCAAGATCGGGTCGAGTTGCATAATCTGCAGGATCGTTTCGGTGAGATTTTGGTGCCCACTGAAGAAGTGGTTGAGATGAAGGGTGGTCAGAAGCGAACCAGTGAGCGTATGTTTTTCCCAGGTTATGTTTTGGTCAACATGGAACTTGACGACGATACTTGGCATCTTGTCAAGGAAACACCTAGGGTAATGGGATTTATCGGTGGCAAGGCGGATAAGCCGGCGCCGATTACCGATAAAGAAGCCGATTTGATTTTGCAGCGTGTGCACGACTCCGAGGAGACGCCCCGTCCGAAGACCATGTTTGAGCCCGGTGAAATGGTTCGTGTGGTGGATGGTCCTTTCAATGACTTTAACGGAAGTGTGGAAGAGGTTAACTACGATAAGAGTAAGCTGCGTGTCGCAGTATCAATTTTTGGTCGTTCGACGCCCGTAGAACTAGATTTTACTCAGGTGGAAAAAGCGTAGTAAAGAGTTTTTTTGTGATAAGAGCGCAATCCCGCGTTTTTATCGGGGAGCCAGAGACGGCATTCGCAGGTTACTGCGGATGTTTGAGGCGCTAGCACCCATATTAGGAGAAAGAGTATGGCTAAGAAAGTAACGGCTTATATCAAGCTGCAAGTGCCTGCCGGTCAGGCTAATCCAAGTCCGCCAGTTGGACCCGCTTTGGGTCAGCACGGCGTCAACATCATGGAATTCTGTAAGGGCTTTAATGCGCAGACGCAAAGCGTAGAGCCCGGAGCGCCGGTCCCTGTTGTTATTACGGTCTATGCTGATCGTAGTTTCACATTTGAAATGAAGACGCCGCCGGCGTCCTATCTGCTGAAGAAAGCAGCAGGGCTCAAAAGTGGCAGCGGTAGGCCCAATACTGAGAAAGTGGGCAAAGTTACTCGCGAGCAGTTAGAAGATATCGTAAAAGCGAAAGAACCTGATTTAACTGCGGCTGACCTCGATGCCGCAGTTCGCACCATTGCCGGGTCAGCCCGATCAATGGGCATTGAAACGGAGGGCGTGTAAATGGCCAAATTAAGCAAACGTCGTCGTGCGATTAATGAGAAAGTCGAGCTTGGCAAGTTGTACTCTGTAGACGAAGCATTGAACCTTTTGAAAGACCTATCAACTGTAAAGTTTTCTGAGACAGTAGATGTCGCTGTTAATCTGGGTATCGATCCACGAAAATCTGATCAAATTGTCCGTGGAGCAACGACGCTTCCTAAAGGTTCCGGCAAGTCGGTAAAAGTTTGTGTGTTCGCTCAAGGTGATGCAGCTGAAGCGGCTAAAGCTGCTGGCGCTGAGTTGGTTGGGATGGATGAGCTGGCCGCTGATATTAAGGCTGGCAACATGGATTTCGACGTCGTCATAGCCAGCCCTGATGCAATGCGAGTGGTGGGTATGTTGGGCAAAGTGCTGGGTCCTCGTGGTCTTATGCCGAACCCTAAATCTGGCACAGTGACACCAGATGTGGCTACGGCAGTTGCTAACGCGAAGGCCGGTCAGGTTCGTTTCCGCGCTGACAAAAATGGTATTGTCCATGGTGGCATTGGTGTGGTGAGTTTTGATGCCAGTGATCTGAAGCAGAACCTCGAGGCTTTAATGGCTGATTTGGCCAAGGCCAAGCCCGCATCTGCAAAAGGCATCTATGTGAAAAAAGTAACAGTGTCCTCGACAATGGGCCCTGGCTTACAAATTGATCAGGCGTCGCTGACGTACTGATAAAGGACTTTGGGGTCTGAGCATGGATCATATGCTCGGGCCGTTAAAGACCGTAGGTTCCCGAGAGGGTTTAATGAGCGTTTAGGGTTTTCCCGACGGTCACCTACGCAGGCGGTGAACCCGAACTGGCACTTTGGTGTCGGTGAATTTTCACCTGAGTGGTCGATGAAATTATCGGCTGAAACTAAGGTAAATCGAGGATATTTATCGTGCCATTAAATCTCGATGATAAAAAAGCAATTGTTGCGGAAGTAAACGAGACAGCTGGCCAGTCACTCTCACTGGTTATCGCTGACGCTCGTGGCGTTGACGTATCCAATATGAATGCCCTTAGAGCCAAAGCGAGAGCGGAAAACGTGCAGTTGCGCGTGGTCCGCAATACGTTGGCAAAAAGAGCATTCGCTGAAACTGACTACGCTTGCGTAGAAGAGGTTTTGGTGGGTCCGTCATTGTTTGCCTTTTCTATGGAAGATCCTGGCGCTGCTGCGCGCTTGTTCAAAGACTTTGCGAAAGCTAATGAGTCTTTTGATGTAAAAGCGCTGTCAGTTAGTGGGCAGCTTCTGGCGAAAGAGCAAATTGATGTGCTAGCTAACTTGCCCACGCTTGAACAAGCGTTGGGAATGCTGGCAAACGTTACTTTGGCACCGGTCACCAAGTTGGTTCGTACTCTCAATGAGATACCGACTAAGGCGACTCGTGTTGTAGCAGCAGTTAAAACTCAAAAAGAAGAGGCTGCTTAAGCGCAGCCTTGTAAACAGTTAAATATAGGAGGCCCATCATGGCCCTTTCGAATGAAGATATTTTAAACGCAATCGCTGAAATGAGCGTAATGGATGTAGTTGAGCTAGTTAGCGCAATGGAAGAAAAGTTTGGTGTTTCCGCGCAAGCAGCAGTTGCTGTTGCTGCAGCACCTGCAGCTGGTGGTGGTGATGCTGCCGCTGCAGAGGAGAAAACTGAGTTTGACGTTGTCTTAAGCTCTATTGGTGAGAAGAAAGTTAATGTTATTAAGGCTGTTCGCGCGATTACAGGTCTTGGCCTAAAAGAAGCCAAAGAACTGGTTGACGGCGCTCCGTCTACAATCAAGGAAGCGGCTGCGAAAGATGATGCAGAAGCTGCTGTTAAGCAGTTGGAAGAAGCTGGCGCTACTGCAGAGCTCAAGTAACTCTGTGTGCCAACGGCCTGATGATTCAGGTTGGGTCGAAGAGAGTTTCTCTTCGGCCCTTTCTTGCTTGTAAATAAGGGAATTTGCAAGCATTACGAACTTGAGTTGCAACTCGAGATTGAACAGCCCTAACACCGTTAATACCGAGGAATACAAATGGCTTACTCCTTCACTGAGAAGAAACGTATCCGCAAGAATTTTGGTAAATTGCCGAATACCATGGATCTGCCTTATTTGCTGGCGATTCAACTTGATTCCTACAAAAAGTTTACGCAAAAAGGAGTGTCGATTGAGGATCGCTCTGACACTGGTTTGCATGCTGCATTAAAGTCTATTTTCCCTATCGTTGGCTACTCTGGCCATGCTGCCCTTGAATATGTTGATTATGTGATGGGTAAAGGGGCGTTTGATGAAGAAGAGTGCAAGTTGCGTGGCGTGACCTTTTCTGTGCCCTTGAGGGTGCGAGTGCGGTTGGTGATCTACGATAAAGAGTCCACTAACAAAGCGATCAAGGATATTAGAGAGCAGGAAGTATATCTCGGCGAAATTCCTCTTATGACGGATAATGGTACCTTTATTATTAATGGTACCGAGCGCGTTATTGTGTCTCAATTACATCGGTCACCCGGTGTTATTTTTGATCATGATAAAGGTAAGACACACTCGTCTGGTAAGTTGCTCTACACTGCGCGCGTCATCCCCTACCGCGGTTCATGGTTAGACTTTGAGTTTGACCCGAAAGACTTGCTTTATGTTCGAATTGACCGTCGCCGCAAATTGCCTGCGACCATCCTTTTGCGCGCTCTTGGGTACAATTCGGAAGAGATTCTTGAGCGTTTCTTCGATACGAGTGTGTTCCATTTTAAGAAAGATGTGTTTTCTCTGGACCTCGACCCAGAGCGTTTGCGTGGAGAGATAGCGGCCTTTGATATCAAAGGTAAAAAAGGTGAGGTTGTTGTCGAAAAGGGTCGTCGAATCACTGCAAGGCACATTAGAGAGTTAGAGAAGAATAAGGTAACTACCTTAGAAGTACCTCAGGAGTACCTCATGGGTCGCGCCCTAGCGAAGGATATTGCTGATCCGAAGACTGGAGAATTGCTGCTTGAATGTAATACAGAAATTACCGAAGAAAATCTTGCTGTAATCCTGGAATCGGGCATCTTAGATATAGAAACGCTATACACCAATGATTTGGATTGCGGTCCGTTTATTTCAGACACGCTGCGTGCTGATCCATCACGCACCCAGATGGAAGCTTTGGTAGAGATTTACCGCATGATGCGCCCTGGAGAGCCGCCCACCAAAGAGTCTGCCGAAAACTTGTTCTTCAACCTATTCTTTAACTTAGAGCGCTATGATTTATCATCTGTTGGGCGTATGAAGTTCAACAGGCGCTTAGATCGAGCTGAAGAGCAGGGTGCTGGAATCCTCTATGATGCTCGTTACTTTTCTATGTTAAAAACCGATGAAGCTGAAGAGTTTACAAAGCAGTACGGTGATGCCTCCGATATTGCTGATGTGATGACTAAGTTAATCACGATTCGCAATGGTAAGGGATCGGTTGATGATATTGATCACTTGGGTAACCGTCGTATTCGCTCTGTGGGTGAAATGGCCGAGAATCAGTTCCGTGTCGGCCTAGTGCGTGTTGAGCGAGCAGTCAAAGAGCGGCTTGGTGTGGCTGAATCCGAAGGATTGATGCCACAGGATTTGGTTAATGCAAAACCCGTTGCCGCGGCAATGAAAGAGTTTTTTGGATCCAGCCAGCTGTCACAATTTATGGATCAAAATAATCCATTGTCAGAAGTGACCCACAAGCGACGTGTTTCAGCGCTGGGGCCTGGTGGTTTGACTCGCGAGCGCGCTGGATTTGAGGTTCGTGATGTACACCCAACTCACTACGGAAGAGTTTGTCCAATTGAGACTCCCGAAGGGCCAAACATCGGGTTGATAAATTCTCTCGCAACTTATGCCAGAACCAACCACTACGGCTTCATTGAGACGCCTTACCGCAAAGTCGTGGATGGGAAGGTGACAAAAGATATTGAGTATTTGTCTGCCATTAATGAATCGCAATTTATTATTGCACAGGCCTCGGCAGAGATAACTACCGATAATGACTTCGCTGATGAGATGGTGGCAGTTCGTCATCAGAACGAATTTACATCGAAGGCCCCCTCGGACATTGATTATATGGATGTCTCTCCTCAGCAGGTAGTGTCTGTGGCAGCCTCGTTGATTCCGTTTTTGGAGCACGATGATGCTAACCGAGCATTGATGGGTTCAAACATGCAACGCCAAGCTGTTCCAACACTGCGTGCCGAAGCACCTTTGGTGGGAACCGGTATTGAGCGAACTGTGGCCAGCGATTCTGGTGTATGTAAGGTTGCCAAGCGTGGTGGAGTTATCGAAAGTGTTGACGCTGGTCGTATTGTTGTTCGTGTCAGCGATGGCGAAGTTGAATCTGGTGAAGCCGGCGTCGATATCTATAATTTGACTAAATACACCCGTTCTAATCAGAACACCTGTATTAATCAGAGCCCCATTGTAAAGCAGGGCGATGTGGTCTCTCGCGGTGATGTTTTGGCTGATGGACCATCGGTTGATTTGGGTGAGCTGGCTCTAGGCCAGAATATGCGGATCGCGTTTATGCCTTGGAATGGTTACAACTTCGAAGATTCCATTTTGATCTCTGAGCGAGTGGTGCAGGAAGATCGATTTACCACCATCCATATTCAGGAATTAACCTGTGTTGCTCGAGATACTAAGTTGGGCTCCGAGGAAATAACTGCAGATATACCCAATGTGGGTGAGGTTGCGCTGGGTCGGTTGGATGAGTCAGGTATCGTGCATGTTGGCGCAGAAGTGAGCGCCGGTGATATTCTCGTGGGTAAAGTGACACCAAAAGGCGAGACTCAGTTAACGCCTGAAGAAAAGTTGTTGCGTGCAATTTTTGGAGAGAAGGCCTCCGACGTTAAAGACACCTCATTGCGAGTTCCCAGCAGTATCAAAGGTACAGTGATTAACGTTCAAGTGTTCACTCGGGATGGCTTGGAGAAAGATCAGCGTTCCTTGGATATTGAGCGAGCTGAATTAGATCAGTTCCGAAAGGATCTCAATGACGAGTTTCGAATTGTTGAAAATGCGACCTTGGGTCGTCTCTTCTCTGTGTTGCAGGGCGCTAAAGTCGTCAAGGCAATGGGATTAAATAAAGGCGAAGTGATCAGTGCAGAGGCCGTGGTTAATTACACCGCAGATGATTGGTTCGCCTTGCGTATGGATGCTGCTGATTTGAACGAGCAAATTGAAGCGGCACAGTCTCAATTGGATGCGCGACGCAAATTGCTTGATGAGCGATTTGAAGAGAAGCGTGGCAAATTGCAAAGCGGTGATGATCTAGCTCCCGGTGTGCTGAAAACAGTCAAAGTTTATCTGGCGGTTAAGCGACGTATTCAACCTGGTGATAAAATGGCTGGAAGGCACGGAAACAAAGGTGTCATTTCGGTGATCAAACCAGTTGAAGATATGCCTTATGACGAAAACGGCGAGCCGGTAGATATCGTTTTAAATCCACTTGGCGTTCCTTCGCGAATGAATGTTGGTCAGGTTCTCGAAGTGCATATGGGAATGGCGGCCAAAGGTCTTGGCGTTAAGATCGACGCAATGATCAAAGCACAAGCGCAGGCTACAGAAGTGCGCAAGTTCCTGCAGGAAATCTATGATGTGGGTGATACGGTATACGGTACCGATCTTGAATCTTTGAGTGATCAGGAAGTGCTGGAGTTGGCCTCTAATCTGCGTTCTGGCGTGCCTATAGCCACACCGGTATTCGATGGGGCTCATGAGGTAGAGCTAAAGAGTATGTTGGCGCTTGCCGATCTTCCAGAAAGCGGTCAGTCGGTACTTTACGATGGACGCACTGGTGATAAGTTCGACCGTCCAGTGACCGTAGGGTATATGTACATGCTCAAGCTTAACCATTTGGTCGATGACAAGATGCACGCGCGGTCGACGGGTTCGTACAGTTTGGTGACCCAGCAGCCTCTTGGTGGTAAAGCACAGTTTGGCGGGCAGCGTTTTGGAGAGATGGAAGTATGGGCGCTCGAGGCCTATGGTGCGGCATACACCCTTCAAGAGATGCTTACGGTCAAATCCGATGATGTCGCTGGTAGAACCAAGATGTACAAAAATATCGTCGATGGTGATCACCGAATGGAACCTGGGATGCCAGAATCATTCAACGTGTTGGTTAAGGAAGTTCGCTCCCTTGGTATCAACATGGAGCTAGAAAACGAATAAGCGTTAATTTGCTTACTGATCGTTAGGGTGCGATGCACCCTAACAAACCCAGTTACTGGAGGAAAAGCCTTGAAAGACTTAGTCAATCTACTCAAGCAGAAAGAACAGAATACCGAGTTTGATAATATTCGAATCAGTCTTGCTTCCCCGGAAATGATCCGCTCTTGGTCATTCGGTGAGGTAAAAAAACCTGAAACGATAAATTACCGTACTTTTAAGCCGGAGCGTGAAGGTCTTTTTTGTGCCAAAATTTTTGGTCCTGTAAAAGACTACGAATGTCTCTGTGGCAAGTACAAGCGCATGAAGCACAGAGGCATTGTCTGTGAAAAATGTGGTGTAGAGGTAACGCTGACAAAAGTTCGTCGCGAACGCATGGGGCATATTGAACTGGCTTGTCCGGTTGCTCATATTTGGTTTTTGAAGTCACTGCCATCGCGCATTGGCTTAATGCTAGACATGACCCTTAGAGAAATAGAAAGAGTCTTGTATTTCGAGTCTTATGTTGTGACTGATCCGGGTTTGACGACCCTAGAAAAAGGGCAGTTACTGACCGATGAAGAATATTTCGAGTCTCTTGAAGAGTTTGGTGATGAGTTCGTTGCCACTATGGGTGCTGAAGCCATTCAGGCGCTGCTCAAAGAGATCGTGATGGAAGAGGAAATCGCACAAATTCGCGAGGAAATTCCTAATACAAAATCCGAAACAAAAATTAAAAAGTTCTCTAAGAGACTCAAGTTGTTGGAGGCTTTCCACGGCTCTGGCAATAAGCCAGAATGGATGGTTTTGGAAGCACTGCCAGTACTTCCGCCAGATTTGCGACCACTGGTTCCTCTGGATGGGGGGCGTTTCGCAACCTCAGATCTCAACGATTTGTACCGTCGAGTAATCAATCGAAATAACCGTCTGAAGCGTCTTCTTGAATTGAGTGCACCGGATATCATCGTGCGCAATGAAAAAAGAATGTTGCAGGAGTCTGTGGACGCCCTGCTGGACAATGGGCGACGAGGTCGAGCCATTACAGGATCGAACAAGCGACCGTTGAAGTCTCTCGCAGATATGATCAAAGGCAAGCAGGGACGTTTCCGTCAAAACTTATTGGGTAAGCGCGTCGACTACTCCGGTCGCTCCGTGATTGTATGTGGCCCAACGCTGAGACTTCACCAGTGTGGTCTGCCTAAGCGAATGGCGCTCGAGTTATTCAAGCCGTTTATTTTTAGCAAGCTTGAGTTACGTGGTCTCGCTACTACGATTAAAGCTGCCAAGAAAATGGTGGAGCGCGAAGAAGCGATCGTTTGGGATATTCTTGATGACGTGATCCGCGAACATCCCGTGTTGTTGAACCGGGCCCCGACGTTACACAGATTAGGTATCCAGGCATTCGAGCCTGTGCTGATCGAAGGTAAAGCGATTCAGCTTCATCCTCTGGTGTGTGCTGCATTTAATGCTGACTTTGATGGTGACCAGATGGCAGTGCACGTGCCGCTGACTATTGAAGCGCAAATGGAATCGCGAGCGTTGATGATGTCGACCAATAATATATTATCGCCTGCGTCGGGTGAGCCAATTATTGTGCCATCTCAAGATGTGGTTTTGGGTCTTTATTATATGACTCGACACAAGGTCAATGCCCAGGGTGAAGGGATGGTGTTCGCCGATGTTAAAGAGGCGTCTCGTGCTTATTATGCTGATAAAGTGGAGCTGCAAGCCCGGGTTAAAGTGCGCATTAATGAAGTGTCCATTGACACTGTAACTGGTGAGCGTATTGAACAGCGAAAAATGGTCGACACAACCATTGGTCGTGTTCTTTTGTGGGATTCAGTGCCTGAAGGGTTGCCGTTTACTATGGTCAACAAACCAATGGTTAAGAAGGCGATCTCCAGTGTGCTCAACGAGTGCTATCGAAGCGTTGGATTGAAGGACACGGTAATTTTTGCTGACCAGCTAATGTATACCGGCTTTAAGTTCTCCACCCGTTCGGGTGCTTCCATTGGCGTTGATGACTTTGTTATTCCAGATGACAAAACTGAAATTATTGGTGGAGCGGAAGAACAAGTTCGCGAAATTGAGAGTCAGTTCGCATCAGGTCTTGTGACTCATGGTGAGAAGTACAACAAAGTTATCGATATTTGGTCTCAAGCCAATGATCGTGTGGCCAAGTCCATGATGAAAGGCATCAGCACTGAACAGGTCACCAATAGAGACGGAGAGAACGAAGAGCAGGACTCGTTCAACTCAGTTTTCATCATGGCTGACTCTGGTGCCCGAGGCTCGCCAGCGCAGATTCGTCAGTTAGCGGGAATGCGTGGATTGATGGCACGACCCGACGGGTCTATCATCGAGACGCCAATTACAGCTAATTTCCGTGAAGGCCTGACGGTAATGCAATACTTTATTTCCACTCACGGCGCCCGTAAAGGTTTGGCAGATACTGCACTGAAGACAGCTAACTCAGGTTATTTGACCCGTCGTTTGGTGGATGTATCTCAGGATGTTGTGGTTACAGAAGTTGACTGTGGAACTACTGAAGGTCTGCTCATGGCGCCGGTCATTGAGGGTGGTGACATCATCTCCTCATTGGGTGATCGAATTCTTGGCCGTGTGGTCGCTAAAGATGTTCTCAAGCCAGGAAGTGACGAGATCGCTGTGCCTGCAGGAACTATGATTGACGAGCAGTGGGTGGTGAGAATTGAAAAACTCAATATTGATGAGGTTATTGTTCGATCACCGATCACTTGCGAGGTTCGCCACGGTATCTGTGCCGCCTGTTATGGTCGCGATCTGGCTCGTGGACACCGTGTAAACCAAGGCGAGGCTGTCGGCGTGATTGCTGCGCAGTCAATTGGTGAGCCGGGTACCCAGCTCACGATGCGCACATTCCACATTGGCGGTGCGGCATCCAGGGCCTCTGCAGTGGATAGCGTCAAGGTTAAGCAAGACGGTGTTGTACGCCTGATTAATCTGAAGACAGTTGAGAACAAAGAGAAACATTTGGTTGCCGTCTCGCGTTCTGGTGAGTTGGCAGTAGCAGACGAAAATGGTCGTGAGCGCGAGCGTTACAAATTGCCCTATGGTGCGTTGATTCGAGTTACCGACGGCGCCACCGTCAGCGCTGGTGATGTCATCGCCACCTGGGATCCACATACGCATCCCATCGTCTCTGAGGTTGCTGGTAAAGTGGCATTCTCTGGAATGGAAGAGGGGCTCAGTGTGCGTCAACAGACTGACGATATGACGGGTCTTACCAGCATATCTGTCATTGACCCCAATGATCGCAATGCGGCGGGTAAAGATCTCAAGCCGATGATCACATTGACGGACAAGAAGGGTAAGGAGTTAGTATTCCCCAATTCAACGGTGCCCGCCCATTACCCCTTACCAGCCAATGCGAGTATCAACGTGGTTGATGGCGATACCATCGACATTGGTCAGATTATCGCACGTATTCCTCAGGAAGCTGGCGGTACTAAAGATATCACAGGTGGTCTGCCCCGAGTCGCCGACTTGTTCGAGGCGCGCAAGCCAAAAGATCCCGCTATTCTTGCGGAGATCACAGGTACTGTAACCTTGGGCAAAGAGACAAAAGGCAAGATGCGTCTGGTTATCACACCAGATGACGGCCAGCCATTACCCAATGGCAAGATGCACTACGAAGAACTTATTCCTAAGTGGCGCACTTTAAGTGTCTTTGAGGGTGAGCATGTTGAGAAAGGCGAGGTCATCTCTGATGGTCCACCAACGCCTCATGACATTCTGCGACTTAAAGGTATAAGTGAGTTGGCTAAATACATCGTTAATGAAATCCAAGACGTCTATCGTCTACAGGGTGTAAAAATTAATGATAAGCACATCGAGGTAATTACTCGACAGATGTTACGAAAAGTGGAGATCACCGATATGGGTGATTCGTCCTTGATCCGCGGAGAACAAGTCGAGTACCGACGTGTACTTGAAGAGAACGAACGTCTGCGTCAAGAAGGTTTGCAGCCTGCCAAGTTCGAACGTCAGTTGCTCGGTATTACCAAAGCTTCACTGGCGACTGAGAGCTTTATCTCGGCAGCATCCTTCCAGGAGACCACCAGAGTTTTGACTGAGGCGGCTGTTACTGGAAAAGCTGACCCGCTACGTGGTTTGAAAGAGAATGTTGTAGTTGGTCGTTTGATTCCTGCAGGGACAGGCTTGGCCTATCATGCCCAGCGGCGTAAGAATCGTGAAGCTGAAAGTGACTTTGCGATGACCGCGGCTGACGTTGAAGCGGCATTAAGCGAAGCGCTGAGCGCTGAGGTGTTAGAAGAATAGGGGACAGTTGGACATTGCACGTGCGGTCACAGAGATTTTTTTCGTCACTGTGAGTGCAAATGCAATGTCTACTTGACTCCAGTTACCGCGGTCATTAAACTGCCGCTCCCGTTTGGATGAAGGCTTATTTTTCAGCTCTCCATTCAAAGAACAACCAGTCTTTGATAAGACTAATTTTTAATTTGGAGAAAAATTGCATGGCAACGATCAACCAGTTGGTTCGTAAGCCGAGAAAGCGCAAACTAAGTAAAAGTGACGTACCAGCACTTCAGGCCTGCCCGCAGCGCCGAGGTGTATGTACCCGCGTTTACACAACGACTCCGAAGAAGCCAAACTCTGCACTTCGTAAAGTGTGTCGTGTTCGCTTGACCAGTGGCTATGAAGTGACTTCATACATTGGTGGCGAGGGCCACAATTTACAAGAGCACAGTGTTGTGCTGATTCGTGGTGGTCGTGTAAAAGACCTCCCAGGTGTTCGTTACCATACGGTACGGGGAACTTTGGATACTGCGGGTGTGAACGGCCGCACACAGCGTCGTTCAAAATATGGTACCAAACGGCCTAAAGGCTAATTGCGTAATAATCGGTTAACAACCAAGTAAGGCTAGGGCCTATCCCTAGAAAAACCTGAAGAGAAGGGCAAAACGATGCCAAGAAGAAGAGTAGCAGCAAAGCGAGAGATCTTACCCGACCCAAAGTTTGGTAACATTACACTTGCTAAATTTATGAATCATGTGATGGTCAGTGGTAAAAAGTCAGTTGCCGAAAGAATTGTCTACGGTGCGTTGGATATTGTTGAAGATCGTCTTAAAAAAAGTCCTGTAGAGGTGTTTGAAGAGGCATTGGATAATGTCGCTCCTCTGGTCGAGGTGAAATCTCGCAGAGTGGGTGGTGCGACCTACCAAGTGCCCGTTGAGGTTCGTCCTTCGCGTCGCACAGCATTAGCGATGCGCTGGTTAGTAGATTACGCTCGCAGTCGTGGCGAGAAGTCTATGCCACAGCGTCTTGCAGGTGAGCTTGTGGATGCGGTTCAAGGTAAAGGTGGTGCGGTTAAAAAACGTGAAGACGTTCATCGCATGGCAGAAGCGAACAAAGCGTTTTCGCACTTCCGCTTCTGATTATCTAGATAGTCTAAGACGTTCCCAAAAAGGTGGCTATAATAGCCGCCTTTTTGTGTTTTAAATGAGAGGAAAATATTGTGCCACGTAAAACCCCCATCAATCGTTATCGCAACATCGGTATTTGTGCCCATGTTGATGCCGGCAAGACCACCACTACTGAGAGGGTGTTATTTTACACTGGACTGTCTCATAAAATCGGCGAGGTTCATGATGGCGCTGCTACCATGGACTGGATGGAGCAGGAGCAGGAGCGGGGTATTACTATTACCTCAGCGGCAACAACCTGTTTTTGGCGCGGTATGGATGCACAGTTTGATGACCACCGCATCAATATCATTGATACCCCGGGGCATGTGGATTTCACTATTGAGGTTGAACGCTCACTGAGAGTGCTTGATGGCGCTGTTATTGTTCTCTGTGGTTCCTCCGGCGTTCAACCACAAACTGAAACTGTTTGGCGTCAGGCTAACAAATATGAAGTTCCGCGCATGGTTTTTGTGAACAAAATGGATCGCGCTGGTGCCGACTATATGATGGTGATTAAACAGTTGAAAGAGCGTTTGGGCGCAACGCCGGTGCCACTGCAATTAACCATAGGCGCGGAGGAAGAATTTAAAGGCGTAGTGGATCTTGTAAAAATGAAATCTATTCTCTGGAGTGAGGACGATCAGGGAATGACCTTTGAATATCAAGATATTCCTGACGATATGCAAGACCAATGCGAGCAGATGCATGAATTCTTGGTGGAATCTGCTGCGGAAGCCAACGATGAATTGATGGAAAAATATCTTGAGGGTGAGACTTTGACCGAGTCTGAGATTAAACAGGGGCTCCGCTCGAGAACTTTAGCTAATGATATTGTTCCAGTTCTTGGTGGCTCAGCTTTCAAAAATAAAGGTGTTCAGGCTATGTTAGATGCAGTGATAGAGTATCTGCCATCGCCAACGGAGGTAAAAGCCATTGAAGGGGAATTGAATGATGGCGAAAAAGACGTCAGAGCAGCAGATGACGATGCCCCTTTTGCTGCACTCGCTTTTAAAATTGCTACAGATCCCTTCGTCGGTACACTGACCTTTATGAGGGTGTATTCCGGTACCTTGGAGAGCGGCACGGCCGTGTACAACACGGTAAAGCAAAAGCGTGAGCGAGTGGGACGGATGGTACAGATGCACGCCAACAGTCGAGAAGAAATTAAAGAGGTGTTGGCGGGCGACATCGCTGCCGCGATTGGACTAAAAGATACCACCACTGGGGATACGCTTTGCGCGGAGAATAAACAAATCGTTTTGGAGCGTATGGAGTTTCCAGAGCCAGTCATATCGGTTGCTGTTGAGCCCAGAACCAAAGCTGATCAAGAAAAAATGGGTGTCGCCTTGAGTAAATTAGCGCAAGAAGATCCTTCTTTTAAAGTAAAAACAGATGAAGAAAGTGGTCAGACCATCATTTCCGGTATGGGTGAATTGCATCTGGATATCTTGGTCGATCGCATGCGACGAGAATTTTCAGTGGAGGCCAATATTGGAAAGCCTCAGGTGGCCTATAGAGAAACGATTCGCAACAGCTGTGATATTGAAGGTAAATTTGTTCGCCAGTCGGGTGGTCGTGGCCAGTATGGGCATGTCTGGTTGAAATTTGAATCAGCGGCTGATGCTGAGGCTGAGGGTTTAGAATTTGTCAATGAAATTGTTGGTGGTGCCGTGCCTAAAGAGTACATTCCAGCGGTTGCTAAAGGCATTGAGGAGCAGATGCAGAATGGAATTCTTGCCGGTTATCCTCTTTTAGGAGTTAAAGCGACTTTGTATGATGGTTCTTTCCATGATGTAGATTCGTCTGAAATGGCATTTAAAATTGCTGGCTCACTAGCGACTAGAAAACTATCTGAGGTAGGTGGTGCGGTGTTGCTCGAGCCGATGATGAAAGTTGAAGTGGTTACTCCAGAGGAAAATATGGGAGATGTTGTCGGAGATTTAAATCGCCGTCGTGGATTAATTTTAGGCATGGATGAGAGCGTTGCGGGTAAAGTTATTAATGCAGAGGTACCACTAGGAGAAATGTTTGGTTATGCCACAGACTTGCGGTCTGCAACGCAGGGCCGCGCAACCTTTACTATGGAGTTTGATAAATACTCGGAGGCCCCTAAAAATATCACAGAGGCCGTGATGGCAAAAAATATGGGATAGCGTTGTCATTTGCCTTCGCAATAAAAAACCCCGCAGACAGTGTCTGCGGGGTTTTTTGTTTCACGCTTAAATTATTACTTGGCTGCTTTTAGTTCCTTAGCCGCTGCTATCACGTCAGTAGCGATGTTTTGCGGGCAAGGTAGGTAGTGTGCAAACTCCATTGAGAACTGGCCACGGCCTGAGGTCATTGTGCGCAGATGACCAATGTAGCCAAACATTTCTGCCAGAGGCACGTCGGCTTTGATTCGTACACCGGTCACGCCAGCTTCTTGATCTTTTATCATGCCGCGACGACGGTTTAGATCACCGATAACATCACCTACATGATCTTCTGGAGTGAATACATCCACCTTCATAATGGGTTCAATTATTTGTGGCCCAGCTTTCGGCATGGACTGACGAAATGCGCCTTTGGCAGCAATCTCGAAGGCGACAGCAGAGGAATCAACGGCATGGAAACCGCCATCGTATAATTCAATCTCTACGTCCAGCACAGGGTACTCCGCTAATGGGCCTTGTTCCATCATGCCTTTGAAGCCTTTCTCGATGGCCGGGAAGAATTCTTTTGGCACGTTACCACCGACAACAGTTGATGAAAACGAGAAACCTGACCCCGGCTCGCCGGGTTTGATACGATAGTCAATCTTACCGAATTGTCCAGAACCACCAGATTGTTTCTTGTGGGTATAGCTGTCTTCAACGGGGAGAGTAATGGTTTCACGGTAGGCAACCTGTGGTTGACCAACGATTAAATCAACACCATAGGTACGGTTCAAGATATCAACCTTGATATCCAAGTGAAGCTCACCCATCCCCTTTAGGATGGTTTCCCCGGAATCTTCATCTGTTTCTACGCGGAAAGATGGATCCTCGGCAATCATTTTACCGATTGCAACACCCATCTTTTCAGAGCCACCTTTGTCTTTTGGCTTCACCGCTATTGAAATCACTGGCTCTGGGAAAATCATCGGCTCGAGAGTCACAGGATTTTTCGCATCGCACAAGGTATGGCCAGTTTGGACATTTTTCATACCCACAATGGCGATAATATCCCCTGCTTGAGCACGATCGATCTCATTGCGATCGTCCGCATGCATTTCCACCATACGGCCAATGCGCTCGGTTTTTCCTGTGTAGGAATTTAAAATGGTGTCTCCTCTATTTAAAACACCAGAGTAGATACGGACGAAGGTAAGCGCACCAAAACGGTCATCCATAATTTTGAATGCCAGAGCCTTTAAGGTTTCATCCGTTGATACGATGGCATGTTCTCCAGTTTCCGCACCGTCCTCGTCAGTGAGCGGCTGTGGTTCGACATCTGTTGGGCAAGGCAAGTAGTCTACAACGGCATTCAATACCATCTGTACGCCCTTGTTTTTGAATGCTGAGCCACAATAGGTTGGGAAGAAGTCCAAAGCGATGGTTCCCTTGCGAATGCATCGTTTAACATCATCAATAGACGGCTCCTCACCCTCCATATAGGCCATGAGCAGATCATCGTCTTGTTCCAGCGCAGTCTCGATCATTTCTTCGCGATACTGTTCAACTTGATCCACCATGTCCGCTGGGATATCAACTACTTCGTAATTTTCTGGCAAGCCAGAGTCATCCCAGACATAAGCTTTGCGCTCGAGAAGGTCCACGAGGCCGACAAAATCGTCTTCGATGCCGATAGGAAGGCACATTACCAATGGGTTGGCACCAAGAACATTTTTAACCTGATCGACAACACGAAGAAAATCGGCACCCATACGGTCGAGTTTGTTAACAAAAATGATCCGAGCGACTTCAGATTCGTTGGCGTAGCGCCAGTTGGTTTCGGACTGAGGTTCAACACCGCCAGAACCACAGAAAACGCCAACGCCACCATCCAAAACTTTCAATGACCGGTAGACTTCTACGGTGAAGTCAACGTGCCCTGGCGTATCGATGATATTAAAGCGATGATCTCGCCAATAGCAGGTGGTCGCTGCTGACTGAATGGTAATACCACGCTCTTGTTCTTGTTCCATAAAGTCAGTGGTCGCGGCGCCATCATGTACCTCGCCGGTTTTGTGAATTTTACCGGTGAGTTTGAGAATTCGTTCTGTTGTCGTAGTCTTGCCAGCATCAACGTGGGCAAAAATTCCAATATTTCTATAGTGCGATAAATCAGTCATGGGGATGCTCAATCTATAAGTATGGTTGTAGGGGTCTCAAAACGCGCGCGAGTATACAGGATATTCCAACACAAGCAGAGTAAAAAAAGACATATGCCGATAATTTTTATCGATTTCAGTGGATTTTTGCGACAAATCTGCACATATTGCTCAAAATTAACGCGGTAAGGTAATAAAAACAAAAAAAATCGTAAATTCACCCTCTTGGGCGTTGACTCTAGCGAGGCTAAGTATAAGATGGCGGGCTTTGGTCTTTAACGCTACCTGCATGGTGGTTTATAAGCCGTTTTTATTACACTACTGACTACATTAAATGAGTAGTCCACATTACATTGGTTTGATGCCTGCTGAGGAGATACTGAGATGGCTAAAGAAAAATTTGAAAGAAGTAAGCCGCACGTAAACGTTGGCACGATTGGTCACGTTGACCATGGCAAGACGACGTTGACAGCGGCGATGACTCGCGTATGTGCAGAGGTATTTGGTGGTGAGATGCAGGCCTTTGACCAGATTGATAATGCTCCTGAAGAGCGCGAGCGCGGTATTACGATTTCGACGGCTCACGTTGAGTATGATAGTGAGATTCGTCATTACGCCCACGTTGACTGCCCTGGACACGCCGATTATGTGAAGAACATGATTACTGGTGCTGCTCAGATGGACGGTGCTATATTGGTGTGTGGAGCGACTGATGGTCCTATGCCTCAGACGCGGGAGCACATTTTGCTGTCACGTCAGGTTGGTGTTCCCTATGTTGTGGTATTTTTGAACAAGGCTGATCTTCTTGCTGAAGATTGTGGTGGTGTTGGTTCAGAAGAATACGAAGAGATGCTGGAGCTGGTAGAGATGGAGCTGCGCGAGTTGCTAGATCTTTATGAATTCCCAGGAGATGACACACCGATTGTTGTTGGTTCTGCGTTGATGGCGTTGGAAGGTAAGGACGACAATGAGTTGGGTACGACGGCGGTTAAGAAGTTGGTTGAGGCATTAGATTCCTATATACCTGAGCCGGTGCGTGCGGTTGATCAGCCTTTCTTGATGCCGATAGAAGATGTTTTCTCGATTGCGGGCCGTGGCACGGTTGTGACAGGTCGTATTGAGCGAGGCGTGATTAAGGTTGGCGAAGAGATTGAGGTGATTGGTATCACTGACACGGCGAAGACTACTTGTACGGGTGTTGAGATGTTCCGTAAGTTTTTGGACGAAGGTCGAGCTGGAGAGAACTGCGGTATTTTGTTGCGTGGTACTAAGCGCGAAGAAGTGCAGCGTGGTCAGGTATTGGCCAAGCCGGGATCTGTGACGCCTCATACTAAGTTTGAGTCGGAGATTTATGTATTGTCTAAGGACGAAGGTGGACGTCATACGCCATTCTTTAAGGGTTACCGTCCTCAGTTTTACTTCCGTACTACGGATGTGACAGGTGCTTGTGAGTTGCCTGAGGGGACTGAGATGGTGATGCCAGGCGATAATGTGCAGATGACCGTTGAGTTGATACATCCAATTGCGATGGAAGACGGGCTGCGTTTTGCTATTCGTGAGGGAGGCCGCACCGTCGGTGCAGGTGTCGTTGCAAAAATTATCGAATAATCGCGACTGTTGAAAAAGGGGCCATGGGCCCCTTTTTTTGTCGTTGGGATATAGCTGAGAGCAGCTTTGATCGGTAGAAGAAAAAATTTTAGGTTCTTAGGCTTTAATTGCTTGACAGTTTCTAGGCACAGCACTAGAATTCGCGCTCCATTTTCGGGGCTAGTGTCAGCAAGATAAACAGATAAGCTCGAAAAAAAAAGAATTAATAGCGGAGTTTCGCTGACATGCAAAACCAAAGTATAAGAATTCGACTCAAGGCGTTTGACCACAAGTTGATCGATACGTCGACGCAAGAGATCGTTGAGACTGCAAGAAGAACGGGTGCTCAAATTCGAGGACCTATTCCACTGCCGACTCGAAAGGAGAGATTTACAGTATTGATTTCTCCGCATGTAAATAAAGATGCGCGTGATCAATACGAAATTCGTACCCACAAGCGTTTGATCGACATCGTTGAGCCAACTGAAAAAACTGTTGACGCTTTGATGAAGCTAAACCTTGCTGCTGGTGTCGAAGTGCAGATTAGCCTAGGCTGATACTGCAACAAGTGGTTCGGTAGGTATCTATCGAGCGATTAAAAGTAGTGTAACGCTTTGAAATAAGCGGCCGTAGCGGGTAAAAGCCCCGTACACGTAAGAGGTTACAAAATGAGAATAGGTATTGTCGGCCGCAAGTGCGGCATGACTCGTGTGTTCACCGAAGATGGTGTCTCCATCCCTGTGACAGTGATCGAGGCCACACCTAACCATATTACCCAAGTTAAGTCCCTAGAGACTGATGGCTACTCGGCTGTTCAGGTCACCACCGGCAGTAAAAAAACATCTCGCGTTTCGAAGGCGCAGGCAGGTGAATTCGCCAAAGCAGGCGTTGAAGCAGGCCGTGGCCTATGGGAGTTTCGTGCTGACGGTTCTGACGAGGCTTTTGAGGTCGGCTCAGCGCTGACTGTAGAGCGGTTTCAAGAAGGTCAAAAAATCGATGTTACTGGCACCAGCAAGGGCAAGGGCTTTCAGGGTGGTGTAAAGCGCTGGAACTTCAGCATGCAAGATGCTACCCATGGTAACTCAATCTCCCACCGCTCGAACGGTTCTATTGGTCAAAACCAAACTCCTGGGCGTGTATTTAAGGGTAAGAAAATGAGTGGCCAAATGGGCAATGCTCAGGTTACTACGCAGAATTTAGAAATTGTCCGCATTGACGCTGAGCGCAATCTTTTATTGATAAAAGGTGCGGTGCCTGGAGCGCCTGGTGGCAATATAATCGTTCGTCCGGCAGTTAAGGCTTAAGGGGAGTGTCCATGGAATTATCGATAGCCACACCCAAAGGCAAGAAAGGAACTGTAGAGGTTTCTGAAGCTGCTTTTGGTATTGAATTTAATCAAGACCTGGTTCATCAGGCAGTAGTTGCCTACCTTGCAGGTGCTCGGCAGGGAACTCGCGCTCAGAAGAATCGGTCGGCAGTATCTGGAGGTGGTCGTAAGCCTTTCCGTCAGAAGGGTACCGGTCGTGCTCGCGCAGGTACCACTCGTGGGCCGATTTGGCGTGGTGGTGGTGTAACTTTTGCTGCTCAACCACAGGACCACAGTCAAAAACTTAATCGCAAAATGTATCGCTCGGCGATGCGGTCCATTGTTTCAGAGCTGGCTCGTCAAGAGCGTTTAGTTGTGGTCAAGGACTTTGACTTAGAAGCTCCAAAGACTAAGGGTTTGGTGGCTAAGCTCGCTGATTACGGGCTGCAGGAAGCATTAATCGTAACCGAAGATGTTAGCGAAAACCTTTACTTGTCGTCACGCAACCTGCACAAGGTTGATGTGCGAGACGTTGCTGCTATCGATCCAGTTAGCTTGATTAACTCAGATAAGGTGGTTGTAACCGTTGCAGCGTTGAAAAAAATTGAGGAGATTCTGGCATGAACCAAGAGAGACTCTTCAAGGTGTTACTAGCTCCGCACATTACGGAAAAGACGGCAATGTCCGATGGCGCGGCCGCTCAGGTGGCATTCAAGGTGGCAACTGATGCCAGCAAGCTGGAAATTAAAAAGGCTGTTGAGCAACTATTCGAGGTCAAAGTAGAAGGTGTTCGGGTAGTAAACATGAAAGGCAAGACTCGTCGTACTCGCACTGGCATTGGTCAGCGCAGCGATTGGAAGAAAGCCTATGTACGGTTAGCGGAAGGTCAAGAAATTGACTTTTCAGTAGTGGAGTAAGGGGTTAGTCATGGCAGTAATTAAGAGAAAACCAACGTCTCCGGGTCGGCGGTTTGTTGTCAGTGTTGTCACCCCTGAGTTGCATAAAGGTGCTCCTCATGCGCCCCTACTCGCACCTAAGAAGCGTACAGGTGGGCGGAATAGCAGTGGCAGGATAACTGTTCGGCATATTGGTGGTGGTCACAAGCAGCACTACCGAATTGTAGATTTCAAACGAGACAAAGACGGTATTCCGGCAAAAGTAGAGCGTCTGGAGTATGATCCAAATCGAAGTGCTCACATTGCTCTGTTGTGTTATGCCGATGGTGAGCGTCGATACATTATTGCGCCCAAGGGTGTCAAAGCGGGTGATGTCTTAGTGTCTGGTGACAGCGCCCCAATCAAGGTTGGTAATAGCTTGCCTCTGCGTAAAATCCCGGTGGGTTCTGTTGTCCACTGCGTCGAAATGAAGGTTGGTAAGGGCGCTCAAATTGCGCGAAGCGCGGCTGCTTCAGTTCAGCTGATTGCTCGTGAGGGTGCCTACGCTACTGTGCGCTTGCGCAGCGGTGAGATGCGTAGGCTTCCTATTGATTGTCGTGCAACGCTAGGCGAGGTAAGTAACAGCGAGCATAGTTTGCGGTCGCTGGGTAAAGCGGGTGCGGCGAGATGGCGCGGCGTTCGACCCACTGTCCGTGGTGTTGCGATGAATCCAGTCGATCACCCGCACGGCGGTGGTGAAGGCAGGACTTCTGGTGGCCGGCATCCGGTTTCGCCCTGGGGTATGCCCACTAAAGGATACAAGACGCGTAAGAACAAGCGCACTGATAAATACATTATTCGTCGTCGCAAATAAGCAGCGGTTGAAAGATAACTAAAGAGGATAGCCAACGTGCCACGCTCTCTAAAAAAAGGTCCATTTATCGATCTGCACTTAGCCAAAAAGGTTGAGACAGCAGTTGCAAATAACGAGCGCAGACCAATAAAAACTTGGTCGAGACGGTCAATGATACTGCCTGATATGGTGGGTTTGACCATTGCCATTTATAACGGCCGTCAGCATGTTCCGGTTACGATCAATGAAGAAATGGTGGGGCACAAACTGGGTGAGTTCTCTCCAACACGGACTTATCGTGGGCACGTTGCAGACAAAAAAGCCAAGCGTTAAGCATTGGCTTTATTGAAAGAGGTAGTTAATTGTGGAAGTAGCAGCAAAATTAAAAGGCGCCAGAATGTCGGCTCAAAAAGCGCGCTTGGTAGCTGACCAGATTCGCGGTAAATCCGTTGAGTCCGCTCTAGAAATATTGCAATTCAGCACAAAGAAGGGTGCTGACGTTATTAAGAAGGTTTTGGAATCAGCTATCGCCAATGCCGAGCACAATGACGGTGCTGATATTGACGAGTTGAAAGTTTCAACTATCTTTGTCGACGAAGGAATGACAATGAAACGTATCAGGCCGCGAGCTAAGGGTCGCGCTGATAGAATTTTTAAACGCAGCTGCCATATCACTGTTAAAGTCGCTGAAAAGTAGAATTAGGTTCAGGAGACCACGTAATGGGTCAAAAAGTACATCCAACCGGAATCCGTCTTGGGATTGTAAAAAAGCATAGCTCTACCTGGTACGCCGGTAAAAAAGATTATGCTGATAAACTAAATCAAGACCTCGCAGTTCGGGCGTTTATTCAAAAGAAGCTCGCACATGCTTCGGTAAGTCGCATTGACATTGAGCGACCATCAGACAGCGCTCGAATAACGATCCACACAGCTCGGCCGGGTATTGTTATCGGCAAAAAAGGTGAAGACGTGGAGCGGTTGCGCAATGAGATTGGCAAGGTCATGGGTTGTGCTGTCAACATCAATATTGAAGAAATCCGCAAGCCGGATTTAGATGCCTCGCTAGTGGGTCAGAATGTGGCGCAACAGCTTGAGCGGCGAGTAATGTTTCGTCGTGCAATGAAGCGAGCAGTTCAAAATGCTATGCGTGGTGGTGCTCTTGGCGTCAAGATCCAAGTTGGCGGTCGTCTCGGAGGAGCTGAGATTGCTCGATCTGAGTGGTATCGAGAGGGAAGAGTTCCTCTGCATACGCTGCGTGCTGATATTGACTATGCGACGGCTGAGGCTAATACCACCTATGGAATCATTGGTGTGAAGGTATGGATCTTCAAGGGTGAAATTCTGGGCGGAGAAGAAGGTTCTGTTGCACCAGTGAACGAAAAACGAAACAAGAATTAAGCGATAAGGGTAAAGCGAGATGCTGCAACCAAAACGTACAAAATTCCGCAAGATGCACAAGGGCCGTAATCGCGGGCTTGCGCAGCGCGGTAGTAAAGTCAGCTTTGGTGAGTTTGGCCTCAAGGCGTCTGGGCGTGGTCGTCTGACTGCTCGTCAGATAGAGGCTGCTCGTCGTGCGATGACTCGCCACATTAAGCGTGGCGGGAAAATATGGATTCGAGTGTTTCCAGATAAGCCGATTACCAATAAGCCTCTCGAAGTTCGAATGGGTAAAGGAAAGGGTAATGTTGAGTACTGGGTTGCGCTGATTCAGCCAGGTAAGGTGCTATATGAGATGGAAGGTGTGAGCGAAGAATTGGCGCGGGAAGCGTTTGCATTGGCAGCGGCCAAACTGCCCATTGCAACTACCTTTGTTAAGCGGACGGTAATGTAACCATGAAAGCAAGCGAATTACGTGAAAAGTCAGTCGATGAATTGCAAGTAGCACTGAACGAAGAATTGAAGCAGCAATTTAAGCTGCGTATGCAACTAGCGACTGGGCAGCTTAATGAAAGCCACCTAGTGAAAGCGACTAGAAAGAATATCGCAAGGATTAAGACTGCGATAAATGAGAAGGCTGGAGACGAGTGATGACGGAATTAAACACAAGTTCGAGAACCCTGAGCGGCCGTATTGTCAGTGACAAAATGGACAAGACCGTGACGGTTTTGGTGGAGCGTCGTGTAAAGCATCCGGTTTACGGGAAGATTCTGACCAAGTCCACAAAAATTAAAGCGCATGATGAGAAAAATGATGGTAGTGCTGGAGATCTTGTCACTATCGCAGAATGCCGCCCAGTGTCGAAGGACAAGACTTGGACGCTAGTTAATATTGATGAGCGCGCTACTGCAGAGTAACGCTGTAAATAATACCGGTTTGGGGTAAGGAAATGATTCAAACAGAAAGTTATCTTGATGTAGCAGACAACAGCGGTGCCCGTCGAGTGATGTGCATTAAAGTGTTGGGCGGTTCCCATCGTCGCTACGCCCGTGTCGGTGACATTATTAAAGTGACCGTTAAAGAGGCTATTCCTCGCGGTAAGGTCAAAAAAGGCCAGGTGATGAGCGCGGTGGTTGTGCGTACTAAAAAAGGTCTGCGTCGACAGGACGGCAGCCTGATTAAATTTGATGACAATGCGGCTGTATTACTGAACACCAATTTAGCCCCCATTGGTACACGTATATTTGGACCGGTAACTCGTGAATTGCGCACTGAGCGCTTTATGCGGATTATCTCCTTGGCACCTGAAGTGCTGTAAGCGAGGATTCATAAATGGTAATGCTGAAAATAAAACGTGATGATGAAGTCATTGTGATTGCGGGCAGAGATAAAGGTAAGCGTGGCAAGGTGCTTAAGGTTCTTGATGATGGTCGTGTGCTTGTTTCAGGTGTTCAGATGATTAAGAAGCATCAGAAACCCAATCCAAATGCAGGTATTCCAGGCGGAATTATTGAGAAAGAGGCGCCGATTCAAGTCTCTAACGTTGCCATATTTAATAGCGCAACTGATAAAGCGGATCGTGTCGGTTTCAAAATTCAAGACGACAGCACTAAGATTCGAGTATTTAAGTCCACTGGCGAAGCCGTAGACGCTTAAGAGAACAGGTATCCTAATGGCAAGGTTAAAAGATCTTTACAAAAATGAGTTGGCTCCCAAGCTTCAGAAAGAGTTGGGATTAAGCAACGTAATGGAAGTTCCTCGTATCACTAAAATCACTCTTAATATGGGTGTGGGTGAGGCGATTGGCGATAAGAAATCGCTGGAGAATGCGGTAGCTGATTTGACATTGATCTCTGCTCAAAAGCCGGTGATAAACAACGCTCGCAAATCAATTGCGGGCTTTAAAGTTCGCCAGGGCTGGCCTATTGGTACCAAGGTAACGCTGCGGTCAGATCGGATGTATGAGTTTCTGGAGCGTTTGGTAGGAATTGCAATTCCGAGGATTCGTGATTTCAGGGGCATTAGTCCCAAGCAGTTTGACGGTCGCGGCAATTTTTCTATGGGCGTTACCGAGCAGATTATTTTTCCTGAGATCGACTATGAAAAAATAGACAAGTTGCGTGGGTTGGATATTAGCATCACCACTACTGCGCGTAATGATGATGAAGGCCGAGCGCTATTGCGCGCTTTTAACTTTCCGCTGAAAGGTTGAGGAACTAGATTAATGGCTAAGGTATCGATGGTTCAGCGCGAGGCAAAACGCGCAAAAGTAGTCGCTAAATTTGCTGCCAAGCGTGCAGCGCTGAAAGCGGTAATCAGAGATCTTAATGCTTCTGATGAGGAGCGTTGGGAAGCGCAACAGAAATTACAAAAGTTACCTCGTGATGCGAGCCCTTCCAGACAGAGAAATCGCTGTCGAGTAACGGGGCGGCCACACGGTGTTTACAGTAAGTTTGGCCTGTGTCGAAACAAACTGCGCGAGTCTGCTATGCGCGGTGAAGTTCCGGGTCTGGTTAAAGCCAGTTGGTAAATTGAGGAGCCAAACAAGATGACGATGCAAGATCCAATTTCAGATATGTTGACAAGAATACGCAATGCCCATCATCGCAGTAAGTCGGAGGTGGTTATTCCGTCGTCAAAGCTTAAGGTCTCTGTGGCCAAGGTGCTGCAAGACGAGGGTTACATCGAAGGGTACAGTGTCAGCGATCAGGTCAAGCCCAATCTAACGATTGCGTTGAAATATTTCGAAGGCAGACCCGTCATTGAAGAAATCGCCCGGGCCAGTAAGCCAAGTTTGCGCGTTTACTCAGGTGCCGGTGATTTGCCAAAGGTGCGCAGTGGCCTTGGGGTTGCAATTGTTTCAACCAGCAAGGGTGTAATGACGGATCGGGCGGCGCGAGCCGCTGGTATCGGCGGCGAAGTGCTTTGCACAGTATTCTGATAGGAATTAACAATGTCTAGAGTAGCAAGTAATCCAGTTGAGTTGCCAAAAGGTGTGGAAATAACCTTTGGTGGTTCGGAAATTTCTGTAAAAGGTGCCAAAGGAACTTTGGCTATGCCGCTAAATGAGCAGGTGGAGATAAAGCAGGATGATAATGTCCTCACTTTTGCAGCTCGAACGAATAGTGCTTTCTCTCGAGCGATGTCGGGAACCACAAGAGCATTGGTAAACAATATGGTTACTGGTGTCTCGATAGGCTTTGAGAAAAAGCTTGATCTAGTGGGTGTTGGTTACAGAGCGCAGGTGCAGGGTTCTAAGATCAACCTAACCCTGGGCTTTTCTCACCCAGTGGTTTACGAGCTACCCAAAGGTGTTTCCGCAGAGACTCCGAGTCAGACAGAGGTTTTATTAAAGTCAGCGGACAAACAGCAATTAGGTCAGGTCGCCGCTGAAATTCGTGCTTTCCGTCCACCAGAGCCCTACAAGGGTAAAGGTGTCAGAATTTCTGGTGAATACATAAGACGCAAAGAAGCCAAAAAGAAGTAACAGGGTAAAAACATGAGTGATAAAAAAGTTTCACGTCAGCGCAGAGCTAAACGTGCTCGTATGAAGATACGCGAGCAGGGCGTAACAAGACTATGCGTTAATCGTACGCCGCGGCATATTTACGCGCAGATTATTGCAGCAGAAGGTGACAAGGTGTTAGCCACAGCGTCGACATTGGAGACAGATTTACGTGGTGGGTCCACCGGTAATGTGGAAGCTGCGTCAGCTGTGGGTAAGCTCGTTGCTGAGCGTGCGGTAGCGGCCGGTGTATCATCGGTGGCTTTTGACCGTAGTGGATTTAAATACCATGGCCGTGTTAAAGCACTGGCAGACGCCGCGCGTGAAGCCGGTCTTGAATTTTAATAGGTAGAATATATGGCTCTTACAGATCAGAAAGATGCAGCTGCTGAAGGCATGATGGAAAAGCTAGTCCAGGTTAACCGTGTCGCTAAAACGGTAAAAGGTGGTCGAATTTTTGCGTTCACCGCACTAACAGTGGTCGGTGATGGGAACGGGAAAGTTGGGTTTGGCCGCGGCAAGGCGCGCGAAGTGCCTATAGCCATTCAGAAAGCGATGGAGTCGGCGCGACGTAATATGATCGAGGTCGCTCTTGATGGGTCGACAATTCAGTATCCAACAAAAGGTGTGCACGCTGCCTCGAAGATTTACATGCAGCCTGCATCTGATGGTACTGGTGTTATTGCTGGCGGTGCGATGCGGTCAGTCCTCGAACTTGCCGGGGTGCAAAATGTTTTGGCTAAGTGCTATGGCTCTACCAACCCGGTAAATGTAGTACGTGCCACTTTTAAAGCATTGCAGGCAATGCGCTCACCAGAGGACGTCGCAGCGAAGCGTGGCAAGTCTGTAGAAGAGATTCTTAACTGAATATCGGTAGAAATAGTACCTAGAGTATTGGAAGTAGATCATGGCTAAAGCGAAAGTTAAAAAAGTAAAGGTTACGCAGACCAAGAGTTCTATTGGTCGGCTGCAAAACCACAAGGCTTGCCTAAGTGGGCTCGGGCTGCGACGAATTGGGCACACTGTAGAAGTGGAAGATACGCCATCGGTGCGCGGAATGATTAACAAAGTTAATTACATGTTACAGGTTGAGGAAGCTTAGGATGCGTCTTAATACTCTCAGTCCGACAGCGGGTCGGATAAAAGAAGCCAAGCGCGTTGGGCGTGGCATCGGTAGTGGTATAGGTAAGACCGGCGGTCGTGGCCACAAAGGTCAGACTTCTCGATCGGGTGGCAGTATCAGGCCTGGATTCGAAGGTGGCCAAATGCCCTTGCAGAAACGCCTTCCCAAGTATGGTTTTACTTCCCGTATGGCGGCGGTAACTGCAGAGATTCGCTTGTCCGAACTTAATTTGGTAGAAGGTGAGGTGGTTGATATCGACGCACTTCGAAGCGCCGGACTGATTAGTCGAAATATCCAGCGTGCCAAGGTATTTGTGTCTGGCGAAGTGACTAAAGCGGTCACTCTCAAGGGAATTGGTGCAACCAAGGGTGCAGTCGCAGCGATTGAAGCGGCTGGCGGGAAAGTAGAAGAGTAACCTGAAATGGCTAAACCTGGTGGCATGCCCGTAGGCAATCAAAAAGGACTTAGCGAGCTATGGTCTCGGCTGGGCTTTTTGTTTATGGCCATAATTATTTATCGTATCGGGACTCACATACCAGTGCCTGGGTTCGATCCTGATCGTTTAGCAGAGTTATTTAACCAAAACCAAGGAACTTTCTTGGGATTGTTTAACATGTTTTCTGGTGGGGCGCTTGAGCGTCTATCTATCTTGGCTCTAGGCGTAATGCCGTATATTTCTGCGTCTATTATTATGCAGTTGTTATCGGCCACGGTACCAGCTTTGGAGCAGCTAAAAAAAGAAGGTGAAAGCGGCCGACGTACCATTAACCGCTACACGCGTTATGGTACTGTTGTGTTGGCGGCCATCCAGGGCACAGCAATGGCCGTAGGGTTCGGTTCTCAGGGTCTTGCCTACGAAGTGACGCCAATGTTCTACGCTGTGGCTATTTCCTCGTTAGTAGCAGGCGCCGTCTTTCTTATGTGGTTAGGCGAGCAAATAACTGAGCGCGGCATTGGCAACGGTATTTCGATGCTGATATTCGCTGGTATTGTTGCCGGCATGCCTGGCGCTGTTGGGCAGGCATTGGAATCGGCACGACAGGGCGATTTAAATCCGCTTATGCTAATTGTTGTTTTAATAATTGCGGTTGCCGTGGTTTATTTTGTTGTCTTTATCGAGCGTGGGCAGCGCCGACTGACCGTAAACTATGCGCAGAGGCAGGGTCGGCAGGCCTACAACGCACAGACATCGCATTTGCCTCTAAAGGTAAATATGGCTGGTGTCATACCTGCGATTTTTGCCAGTAGTTTATTACTGTTTCCGACCTCTATAAGCACTTGGTTTGGTCAGGGTGTTGATGCTCCCGATTGGTTGCAGAACGTGGCACTGCTGATAGGACCGGGTCAGCCCCTGTACATCATTCTATTTTCAAGTTTGATAATTTTCTTCAGCTTCTTTTATACGGCGTTAATGTATAACCCAAGAGAAGTCGCTGATAACCTTAAAAAAGGTGGTGCATATTTGCCTGGAATTCGTCCTGGTGAGCACACTGCTAAATATATTGATAGCGTTACGACCAGATTGACATTGATTGGTGGTGTCTACATCACCCTGATTTGTCTGATGCCCCAGTTCTTAAACGTGTACTTTAACGTGCCGTTTTACTTGGGTGGTACGTCGCTGTTAATTGCGGTTGTTGTAACAATGGATTTTATGGCTCAAGTCCAGTCTCATCTAATGTCACAACAATATGATTCGCTGATGAAAAAGGCCAACCTTAAAAACGTTGGCCGTCGATAGAGAGGTGGTGCTGTGAAAGTACGCGCATCGGTTAAAAAGATTTGTCGAAATTGTAAAATTGTCCGCCGCAGAGGTGTGGTTCGCGTTATCTGTAGCGTTGAACCGCGTCATAAGCAACGTCAAGGATAATCTGGTTGATTTTTGATAGATGTATCGGTATTCTACCGCGCCTTTTCGCAGTCTTGACTGCGGGTGCAGAGATGCTAATTAAACCTTTGGTATAAGTGGAGTAATGTGAATGGCCCGTATTGCCGGTGTCAACATTCCAGATAACAAGCACACAGTGATTTCACTCACTTATGTGTTCGGTATCGGACGCCCAACCGCAAAGAAAATTTGTGCGGATGTGGGTATTGCAGAAGACACTAAAATTTCTGCATTGGACGAAGGTCAACTCGATAAATTGCGTGCTGCCGTTGGGCAGAACGAAGTTGAGGGTGACTTGCGTAGAGAAACAAGCATGAACATCAAACGGTTGATGGATTTAGGCTGTTACAGAGGTCTTCGTCATCGACGTAGCTTGCCTGTGCGTGGACAGCGTACTAAGACGAACGCGCGTACCCGTAAAGGTCCCAAGCGTCCGATTAAACGATAATTAGGATCGGTTTGTAATGGCAAAGACAGCAACTAAAACGACTCGAAAGAAAGTTAAAAAGACAGTGATTGATGGTGTTGCGCATATATATGCGTCCTTTAACAACACCATCGTAACGATTACTGACCGTCAGGGAAATACGCTATCGTGGGCAACTTCAGGTGGCTCTGGCTTCAGGGGTTCCCGGAAGAGTACTCCATTCGCTGCGCAGGTCGCGGCCGAGCGAGCTGGTGAAGCAGCCAAAGACTACGGTTTGAAGAACCTGGACGTGGAAGTTAAAGGCCCCGGGCCCGGTCGTGAATCTGCAGTACGTGCGTTGAACAACGCCGGATACAAGATTACTAACATAACGGATGTGACGCCAGTACCACACAATGGCTGTCGTCCTCCGAAAAAGCGTCGCGTTTAAGAGAGAATATAAATGGCTAGATATCTCGGACCAACTTGTAAATTATCACGTCGTGAAGGAACCGATCTATTCCTTAAAAGTGGCGTGCGTCCTTTGGAATCAAAATGTCGTGCAGACAGTGCTCCTGGTCAGCACGGGCAGCGTAGAGGTCGTCTGTCTGACTACGGCGTTCAGCTGCGCGAAAAACAAAAAGTACGTCGTATTTATGGCGTACTGGAAAAGCAGTTCAGTAGTTACTACAAGTCTGCAGCTCGAATCAAAGGCAACACGGGGGAGAACTTGCTTACGTTGCTAGAGACTCGTCTCGATAACGTAGTTTATCGAATGGGGTTTGGTGCGACGCGAGCCGAAGCCCGTCAGTTAGTATCGCACAACGCGATATTGGTGAATGGTAAGAAAGTTAATATACCCTCTTTTAAAGTTCAAGAAGGTGACGTAGTCGGTTTGCGGGAAAAGTCGAAGAAACAACTTCGAGTACAAACTGCCCTGCAATTGGCTTCACAGCGAGGCGAAGTTGAGTGGATCAGTGTAGATTCCAATAAGATGGAAGGCACTTTCACGCGCAACCCTGATCGTTCAGACTTACCCGCAGAGATCAATGAGAACTTGATTGTCGAGCTCTACTCTAAATAATCGTTGTCAGCACCCACAGGTAATAATATGCAAAATTCTGCTACTGAAATGCTTACACCGCGAAATATCGATGTAACCTCCTATGATGCTACTCATGCCAAAGTGGTGCTCGAGCCACTCGAGCGCGGGTTTGGCCATACATTGGGCAATGCACTGCGCCGCATCTTGCTGTCATCCATGACAGGTTGCGCTATCGTTGAGGTCGAAATAGAGGGTGTCGAGCATGAATACAGCACTATCGAAGGCATCCAAGAAGATGTTATGGAAATACTGCTCAACCTCAAGGGCGTTGCTGTTGTAATGGAAGGTCGTGACGATACTACGGTATCTTTAAGTGTTGCTGGTCCTGCCATTGTCACGGCAGCAGACATTCAATGTGATAGTCATTTAGAAGTAGTTAATCCCGAGCACGTTATTGCTTCCATTTCCGGTGACACTACACTGAACATGCAACTCCGGGTTATGCGTGGAAGGGGATATCAGCCCTCCGATGTTCGTGCTAACGATGATGAGACAAGAACTCTCGGGCGTTTGCAGTTGGATGCGTCATTCAGTCCTGTATTTAAAGTTTCCTACAGTGTGGACAATGCGCGTGTGGAGAATCGCACCGACCTGGATAAGCTGATTTTGGAACTTGAGACCAATGGTACCATCGACCCAGAAGAGTCTATCCGTCGGGCGGCAACCATTCTACAACAGCAGATGGCGGTATTCGTTGATCTTCAGGGAGAGACCACAGCTGAGCCAGAAGAGAAGGAAGAAGAGGTTGATCCGAATCTTCTGCGGCCAGTAGATGATTTGGAGTTGACCGTTCGCTCTGCTAACTGCCTTAAGGCAGAAAGCATTTACTATATCGGTGATCTCATCCAGCGTACTGAGGTTGAGTTACTTAAAACTCCAAATCTCGGTAAGAAGTCGTTGACAGAAATTAAGGATGTATTGGCATCCAGAGGTCTGTCATTAGGGATGCGCTTGGAGAACTGGCCTCCCGCAAGTATTAAGACCGATCGCGAGATCGGCTAACATTATTTATTGATCATCATTGCTGAGAAAGCAGCGAATAAAGGAAAAAAATCATGCGTCATCGTTATAGTGGCCGCAAGCTAAACAAAACAGGAACCCATAAGCGCGCGATGTTTCGCAACATGACGGCTTCTTTGGTTGAACACGAGCTTATCAAGACGACTTTGCCCAAGGCTAAGGAATTACGTCGCTTTGCCGAACCTTTTATTACTTTGGCAAAAGAGGATAGTGTGGCTAATCGTCGCTTGGCTTTTGATCGCTTGCGCAATAAGGAGACGGTAGGGAAGCTGTTTACTGATTTGGGGCCCCGTTATCAGGAGCGTCCAGGTGGTTACCTACGCATTTTGAAGTGTGGTTACCGAACTGGAGACAAGGCGCCGATGGCGTACGTTGAGCTCATTGGAAGAGAAATTGTCGATGTAGACGAGAACCTTGAGTTAGCCGCCGAATAAGTTTTTTGGCGCGAGAAAGACCGAGCTTATGCTCGGTTTTTTTATGTCTGCGGTGTTTCTCGGCGCTCGCTGTGATGATAAGTTTTGGAGTCGAGATTCATTATTCGCAATGGGCCACCCCAAACGCAGCCAGTATCAAGAGCATAAAGAAGATTGCCACAATGCCGGCCCTTCAAGGCTGCCCAGTGACCAAAAACAATGTTGTCTTTTTCAGTTTTTCTGTCTGCACAAGCAAACCAGGGGTAAAAACCTTTAGGCGCTTCTGTTGTATTTTTTGTCTCTAGATCTAACTTACCATCAGCAGTACAGAATCGCATTCTGGTCAAATAATTGGTGATAACCCTCCAGCGCTCTACCCCCGCTAAGTCATCAGACCAGTAATCAGGGTGGTTGCCGTACATATGTTCGAAGTAGTCGTCCGCCCTTGTTGAACACAATACCCGATGAACTTCATCAGCGAGTTTTGAAGCTTTCTTTAGGGTCCACTGCGGTGGAATGCCTGCATGCACAATCGTATAGCTATCGATTTGTAATAGTAGTGGCTGTTGTTGCAGCCAGTTAATCAAGTCTTCAGCATCCGGGGCTTCGAGAATTTTAGTAATAGTGTCTTTGACTGTTGGTGGTCTTACATTGTGAGCCACAGCGAGCAGGTGGAGATCATGATTACCCAGTACCATTTTGAATGCCTTGCCCAAGTTTTTGCAGAAGCGAATAGTCTCTAGCGATTTAGGGCCTCGATTAACTAAATCACCCGCTGAGATAAGGCGATCATAAGTTGGATTGAAATTAATTTTATCCAACAACGACATGAGTTCGTCGAAACAACCTTGAACATCACCAACGACGTAGTCAGTCATCAGTGCACTGCATTTTTGGCCGACAGTAAAAAGGGTGCGATCTGTGCGTCAAATGTATTACCCAAATCGTCAATCATCTGGTAAGAACCCTGCATGGTTCCTACGGCGGTTTCTAGGATAACTCCGCTGGTGTAGCTAAAGCTCGACCCCACTTGCAAACGAGGTGATTTCCCCACTACGCCGGTTCCTCTTATTTCCTTATGCTGTTGATTGGCGTCAACAATAACCCAGTGACGGGTCAATAGCTTTGCACTTTCCATGCCCTTATTAATAAGCGTTATGTGATAAGCGAAGGCATAGTGATTTTTGTCAGGTAGCGATTGCGATTCTAGATACTCGGTGCGGACCTTTACATCAATTTGGTGTTTATTGTTACTCATATATCATCCTTAGCCATTGAGAGCGTTTGCCATGGCAACGAAGTCAGCCACATTTAATTGATCTGGACGTTGAGACAAATCGATAATTTCACTCAGATGGTTTAAATATTGCTCGTGAGGTTTTAGGCAGTTCCTCAACGTTTTACGACGAGTCTGGAAACAGAGATTAACCAATTGACCGAGAAAACTTTCATTATTGGCCACGTGGGGTTTGATGGCGTAGGGTTTTAATCTAACAACGGCAGACTGTACTTTTGGTGCTGGGCTGAAAGCGGTTGGTGGCACCGGTATGATTGGTGACACGCGGCAGTGGTATTGAATCATAACGGTTAATCTTCCGTAACTTTTGCTGCCCGGGGATGCACTGAGTCGGTCAACTACTTCGCGTTGTAGCATAAAGTGCATGTCATCGATTAGATGACCAACGGATAGTAAGTGAAAAAGCAGAGGTGTGGAGATATTGTAGGGTAGATTGCCCACCACGCGTAATTTTCGGCCATCATAAAATTGACTAAAGTCCGTCAATAGTGCATCGCCACTATGAATGTTCAGCTGAGCAATTTTGGCAAATTTTTCACTTAAAAATAACACAAGATCACGATCTAACTCGACAATTGACATCGCCGGGCAGGCGGCAACTAGATGTTCTGTGATAGCCGCTTTACCCGGACCAATTTCGATCAAATTATCCTCTGGTTGCGGATTTATAGCAGATACAATGCGAGCAATAACGTCAGGATCGACAAGAAAATTCTGCCCAAATCTTTTTCTAGCTCTATGCATATTGCTCACGATCGGACCATGGAAATTGCAACATCGAGTGCTGTTTGGAGACTGCTGATATCGGCGTTGCCGCTACCTGCGAGATCAAGTGCTGTGCCATGGTCCACCGATGTTCTGACGATGGGTAACCCGAGAGTGATATTTGCCGCTTGACCAAAACCTTGATATTTAAGCACTGGCAGACCCTGATCATGATACATTGCCAAAACAGCATCTGCGTTGGATAAATATTTTTCTGTGAACAATGTATCTGCGGGTAATGGGCCAAGGATTGAACGACCCATCTCAGAAAATTCTCGAATGACCGGCTCAATGGTGTCAATTTCTTCACGTCCCAGGTGCCCACCTTCTCCGGCGTGTGGGTTGAGTCCAGCAACAATTATTCTAGGTTCAGCTAGGCCAAATTTTTCTTTCAGATCGTTGAATAGAATATTTAAGGTACTTCTCAATGAGTGCTTAGAGATAGCCTTGGAAACATCTGATAAGGGCAAATGTGTGGTGGCCAGTGCAACCCGTAATTTTGGAGTTGCAAGCATCATCACTACCTTATCCGTGTCGGTTTGGTTCGCTAAATATTCAGTGTGGCCACTGAAGGGAATTCCGGCATCGTTGATAACAGATTTTTGTATTGGCCCAGTCACCATGGCCTGACAGTTCTTCGCCAAGCAGGCATTAATCGCTCCGTCTAGGCAGCTAATAACATAGCTCGCATTGGCTGAATCAAGCCTTCCGGGGTCACAGCTACGTGTTAACTTGACTGGCCAAACAGCTAACTCACCGGATGAAGATCCAGTAGCGTTATCTCTAATGTCAGTTAATTTAAGTGGCAATCCCAGCAGGATTGCTCTCTGTCGCAGTAGATCTGGGTCAGCAAAAGCTATCAATTGATGCTGATATTCCCGCTGCGCCATTTGAATCACTATGTCGGGCCCTATGCCTGCCGGTTCTCCAGGTGTGAGCGCGATATTTAGCGTCATGACGTTGGCGGCTCTTTAATCTCGACAAAGGCTTCATCGCGAATTTCTTGTAACCAGACTTGCAGCTCTTCCTCGTATTTTCGCTGCCTGAGCATATTTTGTGCGCGATTCTCCAGAATTTCGCGACTGAAATCTTGCTCGCGCCGCTCTGTCACTTGCAAAATATGCCAACCGAAGGGTGATTTAAAAGGTGCGCTTACCGCCCCAATCACAGCAGTATTCATTATTTGTTCAAATTCAGGGACAAACATGCCTGGCGTCGACCAGCCCAACTCCCCGCCATTGAGTGCTGAGCCAGGATCTTCTGAGTGCTCTCGAGCCAAGATAGCGAAATCTTCACCACCAACGATACGATCTTTAATTTTATTTAACTGATCTAGCGTCGCAGTCTGGTCACGAATTTGATTTGGTTTCATTAATATATGGCGGGCAAAGTGCTGTTCGATCATTTGCTTTTCACCGCCACGACGCTGGTATAGTTTTATTAGGTGATAACCCGCTGCACTGCGAATCGGTTGTGACACAGCATTTGTTTCCAGCTTTTCAACGGCTTCAATGAACACCCCTGGAAGCTCAGCCATCTTGCGCCAGCCGAGATCACCGCCCTGCAAAGCTGATTGATCTGATGAATTGGCAATGGCAAGTGCTCTAAAGTCAGCACCTTGTTCAGTTTGATTGAGCAATAGTTGTGCACGGGAAACTACTTCATCAATAAATTCTTGGCTTGATCCACTTGGAATAGACAACAATATTTGTCCGATATTGACGTCTGGAGAGCCTAGAAAACGACCTTCTTCTGAATTTAGAAAATTGTCTAACTCTTGCTGACTGATCCTGATGCGACGCATTACACTACCTTGTTGTACACGCATGATGGTCATTTCGTTGCGAATTTCTTCTTTTAATGCACTCACAGATGAGCCCTGAGCAACTATTTGTTGAAGATATTGATCGGCGCTGATCTGATTACTTGCGGCTATTCTCGTTATGGCTTGATTGAGTTCTTCGTCAGAGATTCTTACACCGGAGTTATAGCCCATGGTGAGCTGAATACGCTCAGAAATCAGTCGGTCGAGAATTTGTTGTTGCAGAATATCCTGAGGCGGCATCTTGGTACCAGAGCTCGCAAGCTGGGCTGTGATAACGGTTGTTCTCTGGTCCAGTTCACTTTGCAGCACAACGTCGTCGTCAACAATGGCCACTACCTTATCCAAAACTTTTACTTGGCCATGGCTATGAAGCGCGAACCCAATGCTAAAAAGTGTGAGGATCCAACGGACAAGAATATATTTAGAAATTTTGATTTTTCTCATAGTCAAAAATACCATTATTTAACATTGTATCTACTCGACGGCCACTACCGCCTAGCCCTTTAAACTCTATCTTAAATGCAAATCCGTTGCGAGCGCTGAGGTCCCTCTCGGGAAATAAAAGCTCATCATCCCGACGCAGGGATCTAAATGCGATCAGAGATGCGCGCCAACAGCAGTTGTTATATTCGAACCCAGCGAACACTTCAAGTTCCCTATGATTAGTAAAATCATGGTTCCAGCGTCCCAGCAAATTAAAGTTGTTTGATAGAGGAATAAAAGCTGAAATATTGGTTTGATTAATCGATTGTTCTAATACTTGTCCTTCGATGTTTCGGTCAGCTCGATTAGTATAGCGATAACTAAAGTTGAATAGCCGTTTCTTTTTGTCTTTGTAGTGTCCGCTGAAGCTGATTTTTTCAAACTGATGATCTTTGTCGCTGTAAATCAAATCGCTGAGAACGCGCCAATTTTCGCCTACGCGGGCCCCCAGTTCAATGGCAATTTGAGATTTATCTTGTTGATTGTTGAGAATTTCATCTAGAGACTGAGTGGTCAGCAGACCCACACGTCGATCTTTGAAATAGGCTGATTGTGCTATGCTTGCATGAAAGGTTTCCCGCCCTGACGTCTTGTCAATCAGTCGAGTGGTAAAACCCAGGGTAAGGCGGTTATCGTCAGAAATTCTATCGCCACCGACAAACCTCGTATCGCGAAAAAGGGAGTCATAGGAAGGCGTGTATTCTCTAGTGTCAAAATCGGGCAGTGCTGACTGATCTTTAAAGGGAGAGTCCAGATAAAATATTCTTGGTTCTAGTGTTTGCAAAAATCCATAGCCCCATTCAAGATTTCGCTCAAAAAATACACCTGCATCTACACTAAACACGGAATTACTTATCTCCGGACTGGACTGGGACTTTGTATTTTGTATGGTGTCAGGATAGTTGAGGTTGTAGCCGAGATACTTCAGCTGAAACTTTGGCTTAATAAAACCCCAGCCCCAATGTTTGTCCCAATCTATAGAATAGTTAATAAGTGTCCTATCGCCCTCGACTCTTGTTTCGTCTGGATATTTGAAACGCGCATGTTGATGGCGAAAGCTAATGTTGATGTTTTTTGTAGTGCGATAGTGGCCATCGACAGTTATTTTAGGCAGGACAGAGTAATGTTTGTCTAATGCCCGAGTAATTGACTGATAGTCATGACTCGCTATTGCATATGTCCAGTGCTCAGTTTCATAGTTAGCGTAAGCATATTGCTGTAAATGGGTTTTACTGGTTTCATCAATCACGAGATTGCCAAGATCGCGAACATAGTCTAGATCACTGACTCGATTGTAATTGACATAGGTGGACCAGGGCTTTTTTGAGCCGCCTCGATGATTTATGCTCAGGCGATAGCGATCATCCCCTTCGCGCAGATAACGGCCAGTGATAGGATCAAAATCATCAGAGTCATTGCCGCCTTTATCATCGCCAAGAAAGGCAGCTGAAACTTTACTTTTGGACCATTCGTTGAGGTGCCGAAATTCGCCTTCAATACCAAAGCCGCGATGTTGGATAAATCTTGGTGAAATAACGGTGTCATAATTTTCGGCCATGTTCCAGTAAATAGGTTGGCTGTAATCTAAGCCATTATCTTGATTTAAACTGATATCTGGAAGCAACAGACCAGACGTGCGGCGATCATCAATTGGAAATTTAAAGTATGGAAAGTAGAACAGAGGTACATCTCTGACCTCAAAACGTGCATTCTTCACTGTTGCCCAGCCAGTTTGTTGGTCGATCTCTATTTGTTTAGTGATTAATTTCCAGCCCTTCTGATTGGGTTCGCAAGTAGAGTAAGAAGCTTTATCGATAACGATTGTCCCCTGATCTGAGCGTTTTAGGCTTTGTGCTGAGCCTATTGCCGAGGCATCATGTATGACGTAGGTTGCATCCTCGATGACAAGATCGCGGTTAGTAGTGTCGATACTTGCGTTTTCTCCCATTAATAGCAGACCCGGCTCGCGGAATTTAATGTTGCCTTCTAAAATCACTTTTCCACCCTTATGGTCTATTTGTGCTTTATCGCTTTGCAACTGGCGATTACCTTGAGAAATTTCAACTTGTCCCTCAAGGTTGACAATGTGGCCAGAGGCCACAGATCTCGTTGAATCCGCATTGACACGCAGAGGCTCGCGTTCCAATGCCGTTGTTTCGTTATCGAAATCGTAAGTAGGATCTATGAATGCGCCACAAGTATCTAGGCCAAGATGAGATTGTTGCTCAGCGGTCATGTCCTGTCTATGGACCCAGTCAAAGGTTTCTGAAGGGCGATCCGGAGCTACATGGAGTAAATTTTCCTTGGCAAGAGGTGCTTGAGCAAAAATAGCTTGTTTTGCTAATGCGAGAAAAAAAATAGTTGCGCTTCGCGATGCCATGGTTATGTATACTTCGTTTTATTCGAGATTAGGATTTAAAATAATAACACTGATTATTTTACCTGATATATTTGCCTGGCAATGAGATCAAGTAAGCAAATAGTCTAAAATAAGGGTATTCTGCTTAAAATCTTCTCCGACAATGACCGAATGACCATAAAAACCTTAATGGACGCTTGTTTACTGATGAATCAACATGACCAGCAATTTTTTCGATGGGTCAGTGACTTTTTGCCCGGAGATGTAATTGGAGAGGGGCCATTGACCTTAGAGCCACTTGCTGGGGATGCCGGGTTCAGGCGTTATTTTCGGTTAAATACCGAGCCAAAGCTGCTAGCGGTTGATTCGCCCCCAAAAAAGGAGAGGAATGAGGATTACGTCTCGGTTTCTCTTGCACTTAAACGGTTCGGGATAAGTAGGCCTCGAATCTATGCGGTAGACTACTCTCGCGGATTCATGTTGTTGGAGGATTTGGGTACTCGCCAGCTTTTTTCAGACTTGGACGAAAACAATGTTTCATCGCGCTATGATCAGGCGGAAGCTATTTTGCAAACCATGCAATCCGCGAAGACTGCAGAGCTGGATTTTCCGTTTTACGATGAAGCCAGTCTAACAGGGGAATTTGATCTTTTTGCCACTTGGTTTGTCGAAAAATTGTTAGGATGTGCACTGCAAGATGGTGAGAAAAAACTGTTGCGAAACCTTTGTTCTGATCTGGTGAGCAATGCTTTGTGTCAGCCTCAGGTGCTGGTTCATCGAGATTTTCATTCACGAAATCTGATGATCTTGGTGAACGAGCAACTTGCCGTAATAGATTTTCAGGATGCGGTAATTGGTCCAGTTACCTATGACCTTGTTTCTCTACTGAGGGACTGTTATGTGCAGTGGCCAGAGGATATGGTGTTGGCTCGGGTTGTTCAGTATAGGCAACGGTTGGAGGGCCGAGGTGTACTACAAAATACGTCGGATGCAATCTTTATCAGATGGTTTGAATTAATGGGTCTACAAAGGCATATTAAAGTATTAGGAATCTTTGCACGGCTTTCACTGAGGGATAACAAGCCAGGTTATCTGAATAATTTGCCACTGGTGATTGACTACGTATTGAAAGCAGCTAGTTCATATCAAGAGATCAAGGAGTTTGAAGCTTGGTTCAAAGATCGGCTGGTTCCGTCAATTTTGAAGCAGCCCTGGTATCAAAATCATCAGATCAGAGATCCAGTCCTATGAAGGCCTTTATCCTAGCGGCAGGGTTGGGGAGACGTTTGCGACCACTGACTAAGGACACACCTAAACCTATGTTAAGCGTAGGTGGTAAGCCGCTTCTGCAGTGGCATTTGGAAGCGTTGGTCAGGGCAAAAATCCAGCAGGTAGTGATAAATACCAGCTGGTTGGCAGAGCAAATTGAGGACTATTTTGGTGACGGTTCATCATTTGGCTTAAATATTCTATGGTCTCGAGAAAAAATACCGTTGGAGACTGGCGGTGGTATTTTATCGGCACTTCCGTTATTGGGAGATGAGCCATTCCTGGTGATAAATGGCGATATTTGGACTGACTTTTCTTTACAGCAGCTCTGCTCTCAAGGCTTGAGAGATGATGTTCTTGGACATTTGCTGATGGTTGAGAATCCCGATCATAATCTTGGCGGAGATTTTTCGCTACATGATGGGAGGATTGGTTACGAACCAGAGCGCTTTACTTTTAGTGGCATTAGTCTTATGTCGCCAGCGTTGTTTAAATCCTTGCAAGTTTATCCGCAAATTTTTCCTTTACGTGATCTGTTGAAACCGGCAATTATGGCCAACCGAATTAGTGGGCATATTTATCAGGGGGACTGGTTCGATGTCGGCACAGTTACGCGTTATAACGCACTTAACGAGCATATAAGGAAGTACTTTAATGCGGATAGTTAAGGTGTACAAAACCTTATTATGGGTATCGATGGTTATTGTTTTAATCCTCTCCTTGATTCCAATGCATGGGCCCGCAAGTGTCAGTGGGCAGGATAAATTACATCATTTCATTGCCTATGCCTTTTTGTGTTGGCTGGCTATTCAAAGTTATCGGCATCGCTTCTCTATCGTTTCGATTGGCTTAGCTCTTGTGTTTTTGGGACTGGCGATCGAATTGGCGCAGTACTTCACTGGTTATCGTTACGCTGAAATTGCTGACGCACTGGCTAATACTGCGGGTATTCTGTTAGTCGTAACGCTCACTTATCTGTGGCACTATCTCGAATAACTTTTTGTTCTTAGCGAGCTGTTTAATTTGGCTGTAATACATTTATGAATATAGTTCAGCGACATCATATGCTTTGGATTGGCCCGCTCATGGCCTGTTTGGCGACAGTGATTATGTTGCAGTTTGGTTGGTCAGTGAATGGAGCCCTTACTGGTGGGCTGACCGTACTTTGTGCCCTCTGGTGGATTTTTGAGCCTATTCCTATTCCAGCCACATCGATGATTCCTCTGGGCGTGATGCCATTATTGGGAATATTGGATGGCAAACAAATTGCTCAGGCCTACGGTGATCCTTTAATTATTTTACTCATGGGCGGCGCTATGTTGTCCAAAGCCATGGAAAAAAGTGGGGCTCATCGACGAATTGCGTTATCTATGGTAAATCTTTTTGGCAACAACAACTTGCGCAGACTTGTACTTGGGTTCATGGTTGCCTCCGCTGCCCTCAGTATGTGGGTCTCCAATACAGCAACCACACTGATGTTATTGCCGGTGGTTTATGCTGTTTTGGATAGCATGGAAGACAAAATTCAAAGTGCAAGGTTGGCAGTTCCACTGTTCTTAGGGATAGCTTATGCTGCCAGCATTGGTGGGTTGGGCACGCCCATAGGGTCTCCACCTAATGTGATTTTTCTTAAAGTTTATGCGGAGGCCACTGGCTCGATGATAAGCTTTAGTCAGTGGATGCTATGGGCTCTCCCGGTGGTTCTTATAATGGTACCAGCGGCGGGCATTTGGTTGACTAGAAATCTAGTGAGTAATCACTCAGTGAAAATCCCTGAGGTTGGACATTGGCGGCAGGAGGAAATCCGCGTGCTGCTAATTTTTGGTCTTACGGCGCTTGGGTGGATTACTTTAAGGGAGCCTTTTGGAGGATGGACGACCTGGTTCAACGTACCCTCGGCAAACTACGCTGCTGTCGCACTGACAGGTGTCTTGGCAATGTTTTTGGTTTCAGATGGTCGCGGCGGGAAACTACTGGATTGGGAATCCGCCTCTAAAATTCACTGGGGTGTGTTGTTACTCTTTGCTGCCGGTATTGCTATTGCAAAGGCTTTTACGGCTACCGGCATCAGTGCAGCCATAGGTGATTCTTTGTCGGGAGTCACTCGATTATCGCTGATTGTAATTATTGCAGTGGTGGCTCTTTCCGTGACATTTTTGACTGAAATTACCAGCAACACAGCGACCACGACATTGTTGATGCCAATACTTGCGGCGGCTTCTCTCGGTGCTGGATTTGACCCAGCATTACTGATGTTGCCGGCAGCTCTGTCAGCCAGTTGTGCCTTTATGCTACCGGTGGCAACTGCTCCCAATGCTATTGTTTTTGGTACTGGCAAGATCACTGTGGAGCAAATGGCGAGAGAAGGATTCGCCTTGAACATTATCGGTACATTAGTGATCACTATGGTGGTATATATTTGGTTAGCCCGCATCTGATGAGTGGCTTTCGATAAGGCAATCCAGGCGTTAGTTTTTGGGTGCTAGGAGCAATTTAATATTGATGGGTTGCAATGTTTGGTGGCCAGCAAAAGACAAAATCAAAGTCACCATTTCATCCCACACGTTTGCCTGCCTCATGCCCTTTATGCCTCTGTCTACAGCCGCTGCTTGATACAAAAGCATACGCAAGTGAGCTGAGCTGCAACGTGCCAAGGCACTGCGGAAGAGTGGAATGCGATTGTCCCATACGCCGGCATTTTTGAGAGCATGATCGCGTTTTGCTCCTCCTGTGATGGCGTCTGAAGCATCGATTAACACCCGAAGTTCACGAGTTATAGCCCACAGAATGGGAATTGCATCAGTACCTTCATTTTGTAATCCACGGAGAGATTTTGCTGCAGATTGTGCGTCGCCTGAAAGAATGTTATCAATCAGGGTGAACAGATTGTATCTGGCACTGTCTGCTACTGCAGATGACATAGTTTCAGCATCAACTTGACCATCCTTGCATAGTAGCTTGAGTTTTTCGATTTCCTGAACGGCGGCCAACAGATTGCCTTCAACACGATCTGCTAAAATTTCTGCAGCCTCATCATTGGCGCGAATATCAGATTGAAGTAATCTTTGTTGTATCCATCGCGGCAGTTGTCGCGCATTGACGGGCCAGACCTGAATATGGGCACCCGTTGATTCCAACGTTTTTACCCACTTGCTGTTTTGGCTACCACGATCAAGTTTTGGCACAATGATCAATAGCAAAATATCAGGATTGTCATCGGCACATAGCTCACAAATCGCTTTACTCCCTTTGTCACCCGGCTTACCACTCGCAATTCGTATTTCGATAATCTTTTTGTCAGCAAAAAGAGACATTGAGTTTGCGTGATTATGTATTTGACTCCAATCGAAGTTTCCCTCGGCATGAAATAGTTCTCGTTCACTGAAGCCTTGTTCCCGAGCTTTGTGTCGCACTGCATCGGCTGACTCTTGAGCCAGAAGGGGTTCGTCACCACTGATTAAATAGGTCGAAACAAATGATTTTGCCAGATGAGCATTTAAGTGCTCAGGCCGTATTTTCATTGATGATCATCTCCAAGTCAGCTATCCGTAGAGGAGGCTACTGCGTTCTGAACCTGAGTGAGTATTTGTCGAACAATCTGTTTTCTCATTTCATAACGAATGCGCTGCTGTTCATTTTCTGATGCCAGTATGTCATTTTCTTCAAATTCATAAACTTTGTCGGCTGACGCCTTACCAGTGGCAATAACTTGCATGCTACTAGCAAGTCTGAGCACAAAGTCTACTTCTTCGGTGAGCTGATATTCTGCTACTCGACCACCTGAGTTGATACTGGCAATTCGCACATTCTCCCGTACATTGGTGATAGTCACACTGTATGCAGCAGAGTTTTGGCTTGTTTTAGAGCTTACCCCATAGACATTAGAAGCGCGTCTCAGGTCCCTGACTAGATTGTTATCTTCATCAGATGAAGAGAAATAAATTGAGGGAATAGAGCTGTCAAGTGGCGTCGCATCGCGCAGTTGCCAACCGCAACCGAGGGTCAACAACGTCAATGTTACGACAAGAACCTTCTGTAAACTCATATCTTAATTGGCCACTATATTTATTAACCTTCCAGGAACCACAATCATTTTGCGAATGGTATTTCCCTGCAAAAAGCGTTGCACATTTGTATCAGCCAAGGCCAGAGCTTCAATGTCCTCTTTCGATATATCCGCGGCCACATCTATTTTTCCTCGTACTTTACCATTAACTTGTAACACTAATGTAATGCTGCTGCGAACCAGAGCATTTTTATCAAGTAGTGGCCAGCTGGCATCGGTGATAGACCCACTGTTGCCTAGCATTGACCAGAGGCTATGGCATATGTGCGGTGCTATAGGTGATAGCAGCAAGACCGCACTGGTGAGCGCCTCGTGCTTGACTGCAACAGTTTGCGGCTCTGATTCAGTGTGGTGACCCACTTCGTTTAATAGCTCCATCACTGCGGCAATGGCGGTATTGAAAGTATTTCGTCGACCAAAGTCATCGCTTACTTTTTGGATGGTTTCGTGAGTTTTTCGACGTAGGTCTTTTTGTTTATCATTAAGTGTTTCAACCTGCAACGTTGCTCGCGATGTTTCTGCAGTATGGTGATAGATGGTTTTCCATAATTTGCGTAAAAACCGATGAGCCCCAGCGACACCCTCATCATTCCACTCTAGTGTTTGCTCTGGTGGCGCTGCAAACATGGTGAAAAGCCTGACAGTGTCTGCGCCATGTTTATCAATACTTGTTTGAGGGTCAACACCGTTGTTCTTTGACTTCGACATTTTTGTAATGCCACCACTATGGAGCACTTGTCCGTTATTAGTATTGTAAGCGCTGACAACGCGACCCTTATCATCTCGCTCAACAGTGACCTGTTCAGGTGAAATCCAAACTTTTTTGCCATTGTCCTCGGAATAAAAAGACTCGGCGAGCACCATTCCCTGACAGAGAAGACTTTTGAATGGCTCACTACTCTTGACTAGCCCCTCATCGCGAAGCAACTTGTGGTAAAAGCGAGCGTAAAGAAGATGAAGAATGGCGTGTTCTATGCCTCCCACATACTGATCTACGGGTAGCCAGTAGTCGGCTCGAGCAGGATCGAGCATGGCACTGTCGAGATCCGAACAAGTAAATCGAGCATGATACCAAGAGGATTCCATGAAGGTATCGAAGGTGTCTGTTTCGCACTCTACAGGCACTCCATCCAAGTTTGCTTTCCGCCACTCAGGATCGGCCTTTATGGGTGATTGAATGCCATCCATTTGCACATCAGTGGGTAACAGCAGAGGTAATTTTTCCAGAGGAATAGGTATTTCAACACCATTGGAAAGATTGTACATAGGGATGGGAGCTCCCCAGTAGCGCTGTCGACTTACCCCCCAGTCACGCAGGCGATAATTGGTGGTTACTGACCCCTGACCACTGGTCACCAGGTCCTCGGCAATAGAAGAAAAAGCCTGATCAAACGACAGGCCATTGTACTTGCCAGAATTAATCAATCGCCCCTTTTCAGTCAGCGCCTGCTGCTCTATACCATTGCTTTCTCCGTCTTCCGGTGCGACAACTTGAACTATGGGTAATGCATATTTTTGAGCAAATTCGAAGTCTCTCTGATCATGCCCTGGAACCGCCATGACGGCGCCAGAGCCATAGTCCATAAGTACATAATTGCCTACCCAGACGGGAATATGATCACCCGTTAGAGGGTGTTTGGCAGTGATGCCGGTATCCATTCCAGCTTTCTCCATGGTAGCCATTTCAGCTTCAGATACTTGCTGCGTCTGACAGTCGGTAATAAATTCTGCGAGAGCAGGATTGTCCTTGGCTATTTTCAGAGCGATAGGATGCTGCGTTGCCAATGTGAGATAGGTGACTCCCATTAGGGTGTCGGGCCGAGTGGTATAGACAATAAAGTTTGTATGCTCATCAACGGGGCTGGACAAATCAAATTGCACATTCACACCGGTGCTTTTACCGATCCAGTTGCGCTGCATGGTTTTTACTTGTTCGGGCCAGTGTGGTAAGTCATCCAAATCATCGAGTAGTTGCTCTGCATAATCGGTAATGCGAATAAACCACTGTGGAATCTCTTTGCGCTCCACCTGGGTGTCGCAGCGCCAGCAACAGCCATCAATGACCTGTTCATTGGCTAGGACAGTTAGATCATGTGGACACCAGTTCACGGCACTGGTCTTTTTGTAGACTAGGCCCTTTTCGTAGAGTTTAGTAAAGAACCACTGCTCCCACTTGTAATAGTTTGGCTCACAGGTAGCGAGCTCTCGAGACCAATCGATACCGAAGCCCAGGCTTTTGAGCTGTTGCTTCATATACTCGATATTTTCTTTAGTCCAACCGGCGGGTGCAGTGTTATTTTGTATGGCTGCATTTTCCGCAGGCAGTCCAAAAGCATCCCAGCCCATTGGATGCAGCACGTTCTTGCCCTGCATTCGCTGATATCGCGCAATCACATCGGTTATAGTGTAGTTTCTTACATGTCCCATGTGCAGCTTGCCGCTGGGATACGGAAACATTGCCAGACAGTAGAATTTTTCTTTAGATTGATCTTCAGTGACCTCGAAGGTCTTCTGATCATGCCAAAAGGCTTGTGCTTCCCGCTCTATTTTGGCCGGCTGGTAGTCTTCGTCAAAGGTCATTTAGATAAGCTGCTTATTAAAAATTAAGATAAGCGCGAATTATAGGCCAATGTAGTCCTATCTAACAGTCATCGCGGTGGAATAGAGTCGAAACTACTCCACCGAGAGGACATAATTGAATATTAGCCTGTTAACTTGTCTTGCGAGTTGGGATTCCTAACTCGATAAGTTTTTCTGCTATGTCCTCTGCCGACGTGGCTGCTTGAATTTCACGATCGACGAAAAGAACTTTACCGTCTTTACCGATGTAGATAGTGTGACGGTTCGGTACGCCATAGAATGCGAGGACGTCATAGGCCTCAGCGACTTCTTTTGATGGGTCGCTCAACAGCGGGAAATCAGCATCGTTTTCTTCGGCAAACGCAATGTTGGTTTCCAGAGGGTCTACGCTGGCCATGAAATAAGCAACTTCCAGGTTTTTGAGGAGATGACCATTTTGGGCCAGAGATTTGCACTCGATAGTGCACCCGCTGGTGAAGGCTTTTGGATACCATGCAATGACAACGGCCTCTTTATCACGGAATTGATTCAGGGTGTAGGTTTTGCCGTCGGTGGCTTGCAAACTAAAATCTGGAGCTATGTCACCAATTTCTAGCGATATGGCGGGAAGGCTTAGCGCAAATAGGCATAAAAAAATATTGAGTTGTCGGTGTAATTTCATTGTCATTATCCCATTGTAAGTTAAAGTCTTCTTTGCCTGATTAAAACGAAGCAGATCAGCAAGCTCAAGCTGAGTATTATCGTTGGCCAAGATCCAGTCTGTGAGAAGAGTGTTTTACCCTCTCGCGGTTGAACTCTCGCGGTCAACTCAGTCATAAGATTTCTGGGGCTAACCTGAGTGATTTGGCCTTTGTAATCGACAAAACCAGTTATTCCGTTGTTGGTGGCGCGGATGATTGGTTTCGCTGTTTCCATTGCTCTCATACGGACCATTTGCATATGCTGATGGGGGCCTATTGAATCACCGAACCAAGTATCATTGCTGACAGTCAACAGTATGTTAGCATTATTGCTAATACGCGCAATGAGGTCGGGATAGACCACCTCGTAACAGATTGATGCGCCAATGTTTTGTTGGTTGACGATGAAGGATTGTTGATAAGGTTTTCCAAGGGATAAAGCAGGCACCGGTAATCTAAAAAAATCCAACGTGCCTCGCAATAGGAATTCTAGAGGAACATATTCACCAAAGGGCACCAGGCGTGTTTTGTCGTAGCGCTGATCTGCGTCACCGAGCGCAAGAATAGAGTTATAGTATTTTTTCTCAGTTGGATCATAGTGAATAATTCCTGTCAGCAGTGTCGATTTGGTTGCAATCGCTTTGGTTTTTAGCTGTTCCATGTACTGAGGAATTTGTTGGCTAATCGTGGGAATTGCCGCTTCTGCCCAAACGATTAAATCACTGTCCCAATGGGGTTCGCTCTGTTGATAGAGTTGTCGCAAAATAGACGCTTGAAAATCAGCTGACCATTTTTGGTTTTGTGCAATATTGGGTTGAATCAAGGTTACAGTGAGCTTGTCGCCCTCCGCTTCTGTCCAGTTAATCTGTTGAAGACCAAGCCCGGTGAGCCAGATGGCGAGCACCATCGCGCACAGTATTTTTGTGGGCCTATTCTTAAAGTGACCTCGTGAAAGATATATAAGTAAAGCACTGCCAATGGCGGACACTAGACTCAGCAACAATACACCACCAATAGGCGCCCAGCCGCTCAACCAGGTATCGGTATGACCATAACCAGCATATAGCCAGGGGAAGCCGGTGAGGAACCACATTCTCAACCATTCGCTGAGCACCCAAATTGATGGCAGTCCAAGCACATAGGCGGCTTGAGTTTGTGGGATTAGCGCCGCGAGCATAAAAGGGATGGCAAAAATTGAAGCGAGAAAAATACAGAACAGTAGTGTGGCAGTTGCCGCTATGGGTACGGGTAAAAAGCCATATTCATGGATGCTGACAAAGACCCAGCTGGCACCGGTGGTGAATAGGCCAACTGCATAGATAAATGTTCGAACATAAGCTTGCCTTAAGGATACTGCCTCAAGTGCTTTAAACAGCACCGCCATGCTCACAATCACAGCGGGCCAGAACATAAAAGGAGCTAGTCCCAGTGGAAAAATCGCGCCTGCAGCGAGCAATACAGCATAATGCTTGTAGTGGCGGAGGATTTTCATAATCCGTTACGAGAAACCTCCAGCTGGGTAATCTTTCGGCTGTCTCCAGAGACAACTTTGAAGATGAAATTATCAATAGCGATACTTTCACTGACTGATGGCAAGTGGCCAAAGGCTTCGATTACCAAGCCGGCGATGGTATCGAATTCGTCATCTGCGAATCCAACATCGAAATATTCATTAAAGTCAGCTATTTCGATTATCGCATCTACAGCATACACTCCCTGATCAATTTCTCTGATCTGTTCAGGTTCGTGCGCATCAGTTTCATCTTCAATTTCACCAACAATTTCCTCCAAGATATCTTCAATAGTGAGTAGCCCAGAAACCCCGCCATACTCATCGATGACTATTGCCATGTGATAGCGCTGCTCGCGGAACTCTTGCAGTAGGACATTGATTCGCTTGCTTTCTGGGATAATGTTTGCAGGTCGAAGCATTCCTTGCAAGTTGAAAGAATCCTTACCGGACAAAACTAGTGGCAATAGTTCCTTGGCCAGCAAGATCCCTTGGATATCGTCAGAGGACTCGCCCACCACTGGGAATCGAGAGTGTTGTGACTCCACCACAAGCTTGAGGATTTCCTCGAGAGATGAATCGGCTTCGATCAGTTTTATCTGCGATCGAGGAATCATGATTTCCCGAGCTTGTAGATCAGATACCTTTAATGCACCCTCCATTATCTGCAGAGCATCTGCATTTATGATGGACTCGTTTTCAGCGCTACGAAGCATATCGGCAACTTCGTCGCTGTTTGATGGCGTTGGCGAGAACAGCCTAGTCACCCTCTTTAATAGAGAGTTCTCTGATGATTTTGCATTTTGACTTTCATCATTCATGATTAATTTAACTCTGTTTAGAACTGGCAGTATAGGGCGCTGGGTAATCTAGACTCAATAAAATTTTTGTTTCTAAATTTTCCATAACGTCGGCCTCTAGGTCATTGATGTGGTCATAGCCCAACAGATGCAGCACGCCGTGCACAACCATATGTGCCCAATGTGCATCTAATGACTTTTTTTGTTCACGTGCCTCTCGAATCACAACGGGCTCGCAAATGACTAAGTCACCTAGAATCGGTAGAGCCACTGGTGCCACTGCATCAAATGGAAACGACAGTACATTGGTGGCTCCCGACTTGCCGCGGTAGAGTTGATTGAGATTTTCACCCTCGATCTCATCGACTAAACGTATGCTTAGCTCGATGGGGTCAGCGTTCGACTCAAGTGCGGCAGTAACCCATCTGCTAAATTGCGCGTCGCTGGGCGCGGAACTGGGCTCACAGGCGCGATCAATAGCAATGAGGTTAGCCATTTCTTTTCGTTTAGTGGTCTTTGTCGTATGCGTCGTAGGCATCAACAACACTTTGTACGATTGGATGACGCACTACATCGCGGGACTCAAAGACGGTGAAGCTGATGTCCTCGACATTCTTGAGTACTTCACCGGCATGAACCAAACCCGAGTTTACGCCACGGGGTAAGTCGATTTGCGACATGTCGCCTGTGATGACAGCAGTAGATCCGAAACCAATTCGAGTTAGGAACATTTTCATTTGCTCTCGAGTGGTGTTCTGACTTTCATCTAATATAATATAGGCTCCGTTGAGCGTTCGTCCGCGCATATAAGCCAGAGGGGCTATTTCAATAACATTTCGTTCTTGTAGTTTGGCTACCGTATCAAAGCCGAGCATCTCGTGCAGTGCATCATATAGAGGGCGCAGGTATGGGTCGACTTTTTGTGCCAGATCGCCGGGTAGAAAGCCAAGCCTCTCTCCAGCCTCCACTGCGGGTCTCACCAGAAGAATTCTCTCTACCTCGTCTCGGAGTAATGCTTCTACGGCACAGGCGACTGCAAGATAGGTTTTTCCGGTTCCCGCGGGACCGATACCAAAATTGATATCGTGGGTCTGTATAGAGCGCACATAGCGCTGTTGATTAATTCCTCGAGGCTTGATATTGCCTTTTTTTGTGCGTATGACCGAAAAATTATCTAGATCGCTGATTGGTTGGGGAGGATTTGAGCTTTGATTCATTGATGTTGGACTCTCGAATTCTCTGAGATGCAAATGCACCTCTTCGGGGGTGATTTCAGAAAAGTGAGCTGTTTGTTGGTAAAGGCTCTCCAGGATTTTTGCAGCCTGCTGGCTAGGTAAATTATTTCCGTGTATGGCAAAAAAGTTGTCTCGCGATCTTATCTCTATATTGAGGCGTTGCTCAATTAATCGCAGGTTATCATCAAATTGCCCTCTGAGAGAGGCCAAGCGATGAGCATCATTTGGCTCGAGCGATAAGTTGCAGCTTATCGGTTGACTGTGCAAGTTTTTTTTCAAAAGGTGTTTCTTTACCTCAATGGCTCTCGTTCAAGCATAGCTTGATCTCTAACTGATGGACAACCCTTTTCATCCGTTTTACCGATTAACTAGTGACCGCGTGATGGGCTCCATCCCTACACTTTTCGCGCTTACAGCTATGTTAATGTTGCTGTGTGAATCAATGCCACGTCTTTATAGCAGTAGTTCGCCGCGCAAAGAATTGGGAAGAGCTTCAGTAATTCGTACTGAAACGAATTCACCGATCAAACTGTGGTCCATCGTCCGAAAATTTACCACACGGTTATTTTCAGTACGTCCTTGAAGCTGTCCCGGGTCTTTTTTTGATACGCCGGACACTAAAAGCTGTTGCTCGGTACCCACCATACGGCGGCTGATTTCAGCAGCCTGTTGTAAAATGCGATTTTGCAGAATTGATAGCCGCTTTTTTTTGGTTTGCTCGTCAATATTGTCTGTTAGATCAGCGGCCGGTGTTCCGGGCCTCGCGCTGTAAATAAAACTGAAAGAGGTATCGAAGCCAATATCATCGATTAACTTCATTGTGGCTGCAAAATCATCATCGGTTTCATTGGGAAAACCTATAATAAAATCAGAGGAGATACTCATCCCCGGTCTGATTTTACGCAACCGGCGGATCTTAGATTTATATTCTATCGCGGTGTGCCCGCGCTTCATCGCCATTAGAATCCGATCCGACCCGCTTTGCACTGGTAGGTGGAGATGGCTGACCAATTCTGGCACTTGGCTGTAGACATCAATTAATGCATCGGAGAATTCTACAGGGTGCGATGTGGTGTAGCGAATTCGTTCAATACCGTCGATACTGGCGACAAATGGAATTAGCTCTGCAAAATCGCATACAGAACCATCAGGCATATCGCCACGATAGGCATTAACATTCTGCCCCAGCAAGTTGACTTCTCGAACACCTTGTTCAGCAAGAACACTGATTTCTGCCAATACATCAGCGATGGGTCGGCTAACTTCTTCTCCTCGGGTATAGGGCACAACGCAAAAAGTACAGTACTTTGAGCAGCCTTCCATAATTGATACAAAGGCGCTGACTCCGTCAGCTTCAGGTTCTGGTAGTCGGTCGAATTTTTCTATTTCTGGAAAACTGATGTCTACAACGACCGATCCATCAGTTTGTCGTGATTCCATCATTTCTGGCAAACGATGCAATGTCTGAGGGCCAAAAATGACGTCGACAAAGGGGGCTCTCTTAGCGATCGCTTCACCCTCTTGACTGGCAACGCAACCACCGACACCGATAACTAAATCAGGATTTGACTTTTTTAAATGTTTCCATCGGCCAAGTTGATGAAATACTTTCTCTTGAGCTTTTTCTCTGATCGAGCAGGTATTGAGCAAGATAACGTCGGCATCATCAGCATTATCGGTTGAGATCATCTGATGGCTCTCGCCCAGTAGATCCCGCATGCGCGCGGAATCGTACTCATTCATTTGGCAGCCATGAGTGACAATATGCAGTTTTTTTATTGGCTTTTGTTGCATGATGCCAGTTTTCTAAAAAAAGGATCAGCATTATAGCGGTGGGTGGCAGTTGCGCAACATTTTTGCGATGCTTATTCAGTATCGTATGTTATTATTAAATTCAGATTTATTGGGCAGTTTAAAGAGAGTTACCATGTCAGGCGAACCGATTTACCGAATCACATTTTTTAATCAGGGCCAGGTGTACGAAATTTATGCACGCCATGTTTTTCAAAGCGATCTTTGGGGCTTTCTCGAGGTTGAAGAGTTTGTGTTTGGTGAGCGATCACAGATGATAGTGGACCCATCTGAAGAAAAGCTTAAAAATGAATTTGCAGAGGTAAAGCGGAGTTTCATTCCGATGCAGTCTATAGTTCGTATAGATGAAGTTGAAAAGGAAGGTCAAGGAAAAATCACTGAGGCCAGCGGGGGGAATGTCAGTACTTTCCCATTCCCCAATATGGCCGGCGTCAAGCCTTTGGTGGACAACTAGATGCTGCGTCGAGGGCTTTTACTTGTCGCACACTAATACTGATAGGAAAAAAGAATGTCACAGCCTGCACCAAAGCTCCTACCGTTTGAGTTTGCTCGCAACAATGGACTGTTGATTCGTGAGGTAGAGGGTGATTTGGTGTTGTCACCAACGGCAAGTCAGTGGGCTATTAATGAGGTTAGTCGTGTTAATTCAGGCTTTTCTAGGGTCAAGCGCATTGATTCCGATGCCTTTGATAAGATGTTATCGGCGCTCTACAGTGGCAGAAAGAATTCCTCTGAGTCAGTCATGGAAGATATTAAAGACTTTGTCGATATGGAGTCTGCGGCGGCGGAGTTAGAAGACACTGGAGATCTTCTTGACTCAGAAGATGATGCTCCGATTATTCGTCTGCTCAATGCAATACTTGCCGAATCTCTAAAAGAGAATGCTTCAGATATTCATATCGAGCCCTACGAGCGAGAGTCGTTGGTGCGTTTTCGTCTCGATGGTGTTTTGAGCACTGTACTGCGGCCGTCCTCTCAGATTACACCGCTTTTAATCTCGCGTATCAAGGTTATGTCGAAGTTGGACATTGCAGAAAAACGGTTGCCCCAAGATGGACGTATGACTGTTAAATTGGGCGGGCGCAGTATCGATTTGCGTATATCGACAATGCCCTCGAGCCATGGCGAGCGTGTGGTGATGCGTCTGCTCGATAAAGACGCTGGCAAGTTGCAGGTGGATGACTTGGGAATGCCAAGGCATACCTCTGATCAGCTCGATGACTTGATAAAGCGGCCACACGGAATTATTTTGGTTACCGGGCCAACGGGCTCGGGTAAAACCACTACCTTGTATGCTGGGCTTCAACAAATGGATCGGCAGGGCCGCAATATAATGACGGTGGAAGATCCTGTCGAATATGATTTACCCGGTATCAGTCAGACGCAAATTAATTTACGTGCTGGAATGACCTTTGCCAAAGGCTTAAAAGCGATTTTGCGTCAGGATCCTGACGTTATTTTAATTGGTGAAATTCGCGATGGAGAGACCGCTGAAATTGCTACTCAGTCGAGTTTGACGGGTCACTTGGTTCTCTCTACCTTGCACACAAATACCGCTGCTGGTGCTATTACGCGATTACAAGATTTAGGCGTCGACAGCTTTCTTCTGGCCTCAACAATTCGCGGTATTTTGTCGCAGCGGCTGTTGAGGAAGTTATGCCAACATTGCCGTAAACCAGTGCAGCCTAATGAGTTTAACCGCGAATTACTCGGGTTAGACCCTGGGCAAGAAATCTATGAAGCCTGCGGTTGCGGGAAATGTAACAATACAGGTTATATCGGACGTCAGGCACTATTTGAATTGGTGACAGTGGACGCACAGTTGCAGACTCTGATACATGAAAATGCTGGTGAAATCGAATTAGAAGCAAACATTAGACAGACTGTGCCCAGCATTCGTGAGGCAGGGTTCAGCCTAGTGCGTGATGGTTTTACCACCATTGAAGAAGTTCTTCGCGTAACCAGTGTGTAGCTGCCATGCCTACGTTTGACTATTCAGCTTATGATTCTACTGGCAAGTTGATTAGTGGTGTCATCTCAGCGGACTCCGAGCGCCAGGCTCGACGCCTAATCAAAGACAAGAAATTATTGCCTTCGAAACTCAACCCAGTGTCTGAAAAAGCAGCGCGCGGTGTATCGTCATTTGGTGGTCAAGCGCGCGTAGATAGTTTGGATCTGTCACTTTTGCTTCATCAACAGGCGATACTTATTCAATCTGGGCTGCCATTGGAAGAGTCTCTGAGGATGACTATCGAGCAAGCCGAGACTGCCAAACAGCGAAGGCTGGTGGAGAGTTGGCGCAGTGAAATAGTAGAGGGTCGGAGTTTTTCTGAGGCATTGCGTCGATCGCCGTATAAAATCCCCGAGAGCGTTATCGCAGGTGTTGGGGTTGGTGAGGAAACTGGCCATTTGTACAAAATTTTGTTGCGTCTAGCCGAAGAGTTGGAAACCAGCGCAGAGAATCGTAAAACCATTACTCGAGCGATGATATATCCTCTGACACTGATCAGCGTATCAATCATTATTGTAGCCATGATGATGGTTTGGGTGGTGCCGAAATTATCTGCAGTCTTTGCCAGTAGAAATCGAGAGTTACCCTGGATTACCGAGGTTGTGGTGGGTCTGAGTAATTTTGTTCAAGACTACGGCCTATATCTGGCACTTTTCGTCGTCGTGCTAATCGCTGGTTTCTACCAGGCGATGAAAAATTCGAGCATTAAGCTGCGCTGGCATCAGTTTATTTTGCAAATACCTGGAGTTGGACGTTGGATTCGCATGGCAGATATTTCTGACTGGTCGCGTAGTTTGGGGGTTTTGTTGGGCAGTGGTGTGCCTGCATTGGCCGCTCTCAAGATATCTTCAGCTGTGGTGGCGAACTTGGGTCTGCGACAAGTATTCGAGAGCATCACTGAAGCCATGCGACAAGGCAGCAGTTTGCACAAGGCTCTGCAGGACAACCTCCACGGCAGCGGCTTCTTGGTACACATGGTAGGCAGTGGTGAAGCCTCGAGCGAGCTGGATAAGATGCTTATCAGAGTGGCGGAACACTATGCCGCTAGACTGAATAACGCAGTAGAGGTATTTTTAAAGTTGTTAACACCCATGCTGATTCTTTTAATGGGAGGGATGGTGTTAGCGATCATGGCAGCGGTAATGTTACCCATCATGGACATGAGTAATGCCATTTAATGGCCAGAGTCAGCTGAGCGTCGATAAAACAAAAATATGTAACAAAAAGGAGATAGCGATGACGGTAAATAGACAAAGTGGTTTTACCTTGATTGAAGTAATGATAGTAGTGGCCATTATGGGCTTGATGATCGCTGCCATTGCACCGAATTTATTTGGTAACGTAGACAAAGCGCAAAAGACGCGGATAGGTTCAGATATTCGCCAAATCGAGAGTGCGCTCAAGTTTTACCGACTGGATAACTACCGTTATCCATCTCAGTCTCAGGGGCTAGACGCTCTAGTAACTGCGCCTTCCGGCGCCTCTGGTGGTCAGTGGAATGGTCCTTACTTGGACGAGCTGCCTAAGGACCCATGGCAAGAGGTCTATCAGTATGCCAACCCCGGAACTCATGGCAGGGCCATCGAGGTATTTACTCTCGGTGCTAACAAGGCGGTGGGCGGAGAAGGTGTTGATAAAGATTGGGGTAACTGGAACATTACTGAATGACTTCGGTCAGTGTTTCTTTGTGCAGTCGCACTGAATAGTCCAGATGAAGCGAATCAGAGGCTTTACTCTCATTGAAATCTTGGTGGTGGTGGGCATTGTCGCTCTCTTATCCACCGTAAGTGTGGTTGCGATAAATCAGTCTGCTGACCGACGCTATCCAGCTGAGGCAGAAAAACTGTCGATCTGGCTCGATCAAATTTCTCAGCTTTCACTGCTTGAGGGAGCGGCCTATGGTCTACTCAGTGAAGCGGATGAACAGACAGGAATAATCTCAGTGCTAAAGCCGGTGATTTACTACCGCAAGCGGTGGCTGCAAGTGAGCTCTCCTGAGCCTTTTGTTGTGGCTCATAATGGGAACCTGCAATGGAATTTGGAGTCTATAGATCAGGACGAGTTTATGCCTCAATCGCGTTCTTCAATTGTTTCTGAAGAGTCTTACTTGCAAGAAGAGGAGGAATTCGACGTCCCTGACCTAGTATTTTTGCCTGATGGCTACAGTCAACCCGAGGGTTCACTGCGACTCCTGTTTGAAAACTATACTACGACGTTTGTTTTTCGCTGGGATGATGAAGAGGGAAGGATAATTATGCAAACGGAGGAACAGTGATACAGGCGCATCGGAATCGTGGCTTTACTCTGGTTGAGGTTGTTGTCGCCCTATTTATTCTCAGTCTTGCATTGAGTAGCGCGATTTATGCCGTGCATCAGTATGCTGATGAGCGGGTTCGCATGCGAGACCGGTTTCTTGCTAATCAAGTCGCTTGGAACCATTTAATCGACCGCTACCAGCATTCAAAAGGTTGGGCGCCCGCTCGTGATCGCAGTCAGTTAAAGACAAAGGGCACAGAAGAGCAGGGTATTCAAGAGTGGCGTTGGAGTATGGACATCGAAAAAGCCACGGGAGAGGATCTATACCGCTACTCGGTTACTGTGGGTGTCGAGGATAGCAATCAGCAGCAGGCTTCATTGGCGGTTTACCTTGTAGGCCCTTCAATGGCAGTTTTTGCTGGAGGCCCCAAATGACCGCCAATAGTCGTAGACAAAATGGCTTCACCCTTATTGAAGTGCTGGTATCAATGGCACTATTGGCAGTTTTGTCGATGTTTTCTTATCAGGCTGTCGATGTGGTTATGAAGGTGAATGAACGCAGTCGAGACACGATGGCAAGCCATGCGCAGTTACAGCGGGCATGGCAAATCATTGGTCGTGATTTAATGCATCTAAGGCCGAGAACCTTTGCTGACGGTCTCGGGGCTACGGAGCCGGCATACATTACAAATCCCAGTGATTTTGGTATTCGCTTCAGTCGCGGTGGTGGCCCAATGATTAAATCTAATCCCAGCGGTGTTCGCCGTGTTGTTTACGAAATAAATCAGGATAATCAACTGATTAGAACCTCGTGGGCGATCACTGATTCTCCACGCCAGATCGATGGAACCACGATGGTCTTGTTGGATAATGTGGACAAAGTTGAACTTAACCATCTGGATAAGCAAAAAAATTATTCCATTGACTGGCCGCCGCTGAATACCTCGGTTTCTCAGCGGAGTCTGCCTCGAATGATAAGTGTGACGATTACCACTGCCGACCAAGCAGTGACGTCTCGTCTTTTTCCCGGAGTGGTCAGTGAATAGCAGCTTGATGATAAACCATCAGCGTGGCGTGGCCTTACTTGCGGCCATTGTTTTGGTATTCGCAGTGACTGTTATTTTGACAAATATTTTTTATCGACATCAAATTGAGGTGTCTCAACTGGCTTCGTCGTTACACAATGACCAGGCGCTTCTTATTGCCCTCAGTGGCGAGGGATGGGCCATTGAATTATTGAGAGATGATCTCACTGATCCTCAGACAAATGACTCGGATCACACAGGTGAAATCTGGGCTCAGGCAATGCCATTGCTACCGGTTGAAGGAGGTACGCTCACCGGCTGTATCAGTGATCTGCAGTCGAGAATTAATCTAAATAATTTCTCTCGCTATAATGCCAGCGCTTTGCAAACTGAGTTGAATCAATTTGACAAGGTTGGGCTCGCTAAGACATGGCTAAACTTGCTTGAGTTGTTAGACATACCGCCAAGTCCATCGCGTGTTGCGACTATTGTCGACTGGATTGATGCTGATGCCACAGTGGTGAATAGTTGGGGAGCCGAACAGCCTGATTACGAAAGCTTTGATCCGCCCCGTGTTGTCGCCAACGGTCAACTGGTGGAGACCACAGAATTGGCTGATATTGCCGGTTATACCATTGCCGAGGTGCAGGCGCTGTTGCCTTGGGTGTCCGCATTGCCATTGAAACAGCAGAGTTCAGTACTGCCAATTAATGTCAATACGGCGGACAATGAGTTATTGTTTGCCTTGGGAGGATCTTATGGGCAGCAGTTTGTTGATGCAATTATTGATGGCAGACCCTTTAGTGTCGGACAAGTACACGAACACTTAAATGATTATCTGGGTTTACGAGATCCAGCAAACAATAATGTGGGTAGAGCAGATAGCATCTGGGCGAAAGATCTTATCACGGAGACAAGTAATTATTTCCAGCTATATTTAAAAGCACAAATAGGTGAAGCAGAGTTGGAAGTTACCAGTATAATAGAGAGATCAAATGGGCCTCAAGCAGACGTAAATGTCATTGCCCGTGAGGTTAACAAAGTTCCCTCGGTGCTACCCCGTAAAGTCGAGTTAACAGAAATGAATAAAAATAATCGACAGGATACCCTGTCAGATAATTTACAAGAGGGTGTGGATATGGACGCTGATGCAGTTCAACCCGCCTGCTTGATGATGGACGTTTGATTAGAATGAAAACAGATCACCTCTTCAATCTTGATCGGCGGTTATCCATGTTCAGTGATCCATTGAAGGCTCCTGACGCTGAAGCGGAAGCAATGCAACTCTGGGTTCCCTCAGAATCTGTCGGTCTTCATCTGGTCGATGTTCCGAGTGCGCCGCAACGAAAATGGGGTGAGCTTGTTCCCTGGATGTTGGAAGATCGTCTATTACAGCCTGTTGAGGAGATGCATTTTGTCATCGTCGGTCGTGATCAAGATCAATTGCAGGTGATGGTGGTCGATGAGCAATCGATGCAAGAGTGGCTTCGTATTGCCGACAATGCAGGTGTTTCTGCCGTCGCCATGTCGCCTGACTATATGGCGTTGCCTTGGGAGCCTGGACTCATCAGTGTAGGATGGCGCGAAGGTATACTCTTGGTCAGGCAATCAGCAACAATGGGATTTGCTGCTGTACCTGAAATCGCCTGGGAAATCATTCATGGTATTGTCGAGCAATCAGAGGTTGCTCCCAAGCTATCAATTTCTATCCCAGAAGCTCAGAGGGTTCCATCCCATCTGGCTGAAATCGCGGATATCAACCAATCTAGTCCAGATTGGGAGTTTGCAACCTATCCTGATCTCAATCTGATGACAACTAAGTTTAAGCCAAGAAGTAAGTCTAGCCCGGCGAGCTTTTGGTGGCCGGTAGCTGCGTCACTTCTACTCTCAGTTGTTCTGGGCATAGTGTTTTTGCAACTTTCTTCACGCGCCCTAGAGGCTGAAATTGAGGTATTGGAAGATCAGGCAGTGGCACATTACAGTAGTTTGTTTGGCGGTGCTAAGCCGAAGCCGGCTGCGGTGAGGCCTATGGTGGAACAGCACATAGAGCGGTTATTTCAACAGCAACAGGGTCTGAAGGCTTTTCCTGTGGCATCACTTAAAGCTTTGGATAAGGTAATGAATAACTGTGAATGCGAGCTGCAAGGCCTCTCTGCTGATGGTAGCAATTTAACAATGACACTGAGCAATGCTGATAAATTGATCAACAAGCCACTCAATTTGCCTGGTTTCCAACTGAGTTTAAAGCCGGATGTTGAATCTGAGCGATTCCTGTTAACGTTGCAGCCAGCAGTAAATCGGAGAGCGAGATAGTGAACTCAGTGATAGACATTTTTAAGTCTAAATTAGCGCTCTTGCAACCCCGCGAGCGGACATTGTTAGTGATAGGAGCCTGGTTGTTAAGTGCAACAGCAGTGTTTGTATTGGTTATGCCTATGGTGACAAAACAAGGTGAGCTGGCATCCAAGGCCCAATCGATTAGAGACAGTATCATTTGGTTACAAGAGCAGCGTGGTGTTGTGGTGCGATTACGCAATGGTTGTTCGACAAATACCCTTAGGATAGCAGCTAAAAAAGGTGATTTTGAACGCTTGATTCGTAGAAACCAGCTCAGTTTGGACCAATCAGCTGTTAAGGCAAATGGTGCTATTGAGTTAAATTTTAGTGGCTCCGACGCAAACCGGGTTATGCATTTTGCGCATGGGCTTGCCTGTGACGGCTTTATTGTCAAGAGTCTGGCCATCCAGCGCGGCGTAGAGGGGAGAATTGAGGGTAGTGTGGAGGTCGTTGGCGTTGAAAGTTAATCTAGCGAACAAACAAGAGGCGTTGCGAATATTGCTGCTGGTGCTATCGGCGGTGGTGTCAGTCATGCTTGTCGTAATGATTAGTGATAGGTGGTCAGCTCTGCAGTCTCCGTCAGGTTACTCCTCCCAGTTACAGAGAGTGGTGCCGGAGAAGTCTCAGCGCTGGACTTGGTTTGGCGCGCCCAGCGGAATTCCGGCGATGGAGATTGTTGAACAGAATCAACAACTGCAAGATCTTAATATTAACGCTGATCTCTTGGGCGTCCTGTTGGCGGGAGACAATTCATCTGCAACCTTAAAATTTAGAGGTCAACCTGAACGGGTGTTTAAGTTAGGTGACAAGCTCAATGGCAATCTTGAGCTGCTTGATATACAACCCTTTAGAATAGTGGTGAGCGATAAAGGTGTCAGAAAACAACTTCTAATGAAGAAGCCAGACGTCATTCTGCAAACTGAAGGTGTTGCAGATCGGGTTGATAATCAAGCGCAGAGCCAGGGCTTTGCTTTGGCAAATATGTTTGGTGCTGTTCCTGTCAATGTTGCTGGAGGTACGGGCTTCAAGATAAACAATTTGTCCTCTGATGTTAAAATGATGGCAGATATCCGCGATGGTGATGTGGTACTTCAAGTGGATGGGGAGTCAGTGCAAGATCTGATGTCAAATCCACTAAAAATGATGGCTTATAGATCGTCAAATAGTCTTCCAGTGACTGTGATGAGAAATGGTAGCAAAGAAACGATTTACGTTAATGCGGCGAGTTTGTCGGCTAAACTAGGGCCTACACTAGGCTTAAAACCTTAAAATTATGAAAATACTTCAAAGACAGGATAAACCGATGTCGGCTATAACCCCTCAGTACAAAACCAGTAAAAGGAATTTCCTGAGCAAAATTGGTATGTCGGTAGTTTTTGTGTGGGGCTTGATGACTCAGTCTTTCGCAGCTGAGACGGTGCAGATTAATTTTCGGGATGCAGATATTCGCAGTGTCATTGAGAGCGTTGCCGAGATTACCGGCAAGTCTTTTGTGCTAGATGCCCGAGTGAAGGGCAAGGTTACTATCATTTCGCCAGGGCCTATAGACTCATCCCTGCTGTATCAGTCGTTTTTGTCAGCACTGCAGATTAATGGCTATCAAGCGGTGCAAGATGGTGCTGTGGTGAGAATCCTACCAGCGACACAAGCGTTTAATTTCGCTGGGGGTAGTGGTGATAACACATTAGTGACTGAAATCATCAAGGTCAACCACGTCCAGGCTCAGACTCTGGTGCCGCTGATTAAACCATTACTGAGTAATGGTGCGCGCTTGATCGCTTTTGCGCAGAGTAATTATTTAGTTATTGCGGATATTCGCAGCAACGTGAGAAGCGCCCGTAAAATATTGCGAGAGTTGGATGATCCCAATCAAACTGCAGTTGAAGTGATTAATCTTAACTATATCTCTGCCGGAGAGGCTGTGCACATTGCCGGTCAACTCAAGCAACTGCAAAAACAGGAATTGTCACTGGTGGAGGACACGTTAAATAATAGAATCATTATTAGCGGCCCGAGTGTTGCCCGAACGGCATTCAAGAATATGTTAAAGCTGCTGGATTTGCCCTCTACGAAGAGGGGCCGTGTTGAAGTCATGTATTTAGACTACTCCAGAGCGGCGGAGGTAAAGCCGATTATTGATGGCATGCTAAGTTCTGATGTATTTTTGCGCTTGGCTGGGGAAGCCACTGGTGACAAGAAAAGCGATTCGAACTTTAATGTTGAAATAGATGAACTTAATAATGCGTTGATTATGGCCGCTCCTTCCGCAGTTATTCGAGAGGTGAAAAATGTTGTTAAAAAGTTGGATAGGGCACGACCGCAGGTACTCATCGAAGCAGTGATCGCTGAGTTATCTGAAGATCAAGCGCGTGATATCAGCTCGCAAATGGTGGTAACAGGCACTAACAGAGGCGGTTACATCTCTAATTTTGACGGAATTTTAACGCAATTATTGGGTGTTGCGGCGGATGGATCGTCCACGTCAGCAGCATCTGCCCTCGGAAGCATTCCGCAGACAGTCATTGGTGCAGTGGGTGACTACGATTCAGATAGAAATCGTGGTATCGGTTTACTGGTTCAAGCACTGAAGCAAGACACGCGTAGTCGAATTTTGTCGACGCCCTTTGCGACTACTTTGGATAATGAGGAGGCTACACTGACGTCGGGTGAGGAAGTCCCGTTCCCAACAGGCAGCTATGCCAACACCAATAATTCTAACAGCGTCAATCCATTCACCACGGTCAACCGCGAAGAAGTAGGGGTCATGCTTAAAGTGACTCCGCAAATAAGCAAAGGTGATATGGTCAGATTGACCATTGAGCAGGAGTCGTCGGCGGTAAAAAATGGCACCGACAATGCGCTTTTGGGTGCTACAACCACTAAGAACACCATATCTACAAACGTCATGATTCAAGACGGAGAGATTTTGATACTCGGTGGTCTGATCGAAGGCGGCAGTGGCGAGAGCGCCTCTAAAGTTCCTTTATTGGGCGATATTCCTTTATTGGGTAATTTGTTCAAGTCATCAGGTAAAGATAGTTCTGAGAAAGTACTGATGATGTTTATTCGTCCTACCATTATTCGCAGCCCTGAGGTTGCCAAGACCCTGTCAGAAAGTAAATTTGATCATCTCATCACCAGAGATTTTGATGCCAATGAGGACGACAGTATAGTTACTAAGCAGCTAAAAGAGTTTTTGCAAAAGAAGAGGGATCAAGAGACAACAGAGTAAGCGGAGTCAATGAGTCTATATCTGCAGCATTTTGGTTTACGAAAGGAGCCTTTTTCGATTGTGCCAGATCCGGGGTTTTTATATCCCAGTCACCAGCATCGTCAGGCAGTTGCGCACTTAAAGTATGGATTAGACAGAGAGGGTGGCTTTATCCTTCTCAGCGGTGAGGTGGGCACAGGAAAGACCACACTTACGCGTACCATGTTGCAGCGCTTGCCGGCCCATGTGCGGGTTGCCTATGTCCTCAATAGTAAACTGAACGAAACCGATCTTCTTGCCAGTATCTGTGACGAATTATCCATTAAATTAGCCAAAATAAAGAATCTTTCTTTTGGCAAAATTTGTATTGATGCACTTAATCAAGATCTATTAGAGAATCATGCGGCTGGCAAGAAAACATTGATTGTCATTGAAGAGGCGCAAAATCTCAGTGATGAAGTGCTAGAGACATTGCGGTTGCTGAGCAATCTGGAAACTAATACCCACAAGCTGCTACACATTCTTTTAGTGGGTCAACCGGAACTGATTGATATTTTGGCCAAGCCAAGTCTACGGCAACTCAATCAGCGAGTGGTTTCGCGCTTTCACCTGTTGCCGTTGGATAAGAAGGAGCTGGCAAATTATATCAACCACCGTTTGCATCACGCCGGCGCCAAGGGCCCTATTTTTGCGCCCGATTGCATTACCACAATTTATAAGCTTACCAGTGGTGTTCCTAGATTAATTAATTTGCTCTGTCATCAAGCGCTCCTCGCTGCTTACTCCCTCGGGCTTGATCAGGTGCCAGCAAAACTGGTTCGTGATGCCGCAGAAGAAATACTTGGTGTGGAAAAAAAATCGATCAGTATGGGCAAGAGTGCGGCATTGCTTGTTGTTGCTACTTGCATAAGTTTGGTGATTCTTTTGACTAATTTGTATCCACAACGACAGAGCAGCCCCGCATCTGAGGTTATATTGTTTGATAGTTCCCAACAGCAGGAGATAAATACCCCACGCTCGATGGATGATGGTGATGTCGTAAATAGCGTTGAGGTGACTACCACTTTGTCATCCTCTGCTGAGAATGCTTTTACTAATCCTCTCAATCAGCTGCTGCGACTTTGGGGAGTGGAGTCAGGCGTGCTTTATACTACTGAGGAATTTGTCGATGTTGCCGAGCGCTCTGGATTGCAGGTAGAGACACTGGAGGATGCTGATTTAGAAGGGTTAATGAGTCTCGATAGGCCCGGGTTAGTTATGATTCAACAGTCATCGGGTCAGCTCAAAAGCCAGTTACTGGTTGGATTGGATGACCTCAATGCCACACTGATGACAGAAAATGGAATCGTCGCACTGGATTTAGAGAAGTTCCGGCGGCAGTGGACTGGAGGGTTTTTGTTTCTTTGGAGAGCGCCGCCATCGTTTACATTGTTGCGTATGGGCGATATCAATAAATCGGCCTTGCAATGGTTACAAACGCGATTGGAAGCATTACAACCGCCGGTGGATAGGTTGATTACTGGAGGTCGCTACACTGAGCCCTTACAGCGACAAATTATGGCTTTTCAACGGCAACAGGGGCTAGATGATGATGGTATTGTTGGACTCCAGACGTTGTTGCGTTTGAATCAGCTGACCGATGATGCTACACCGACATTAAAAGGTGATTTTTGATGTCATACATTCTCGATGCGCTTAAAAAGGCCGAGCGAGACAGGTTGCGAGAACAGCCGAAAGATTTTGATGATCTCACTGGTGCTCATTGGGATCCCTATCAACCGACACAGTCTCCGCGTAGCGCATGGAGCCGTGGCGCTAGCGTAGCCGTTTTTTTTGTGGCTATGGTGGTGGGCATTTATTTTACTCAGCAGTGGATGGCGAATAGCTCATTTGAACCAATAGTTATCCAAGAGCGGCCTTTAATGCCCGAGACTGATCTGACGATGGCGTCTTCAGGCGAACAAGAGATAACTATTTCTAGTGAACCAGAACAGACGGAAGCATCAGAAGCTTCCAATTCCGCAATATCGCCGCCTGCAGTGGTTGTGGCGGGCTATGTCTTCATCGCAGAGGATTCCGCCGCAAATCGCTTGTTTGTTGGAGATGGCAGTTTGCGACAGGGAGACATGCTTGATGCCCATTGGCTGCTCGAGAGCATCAACGAAACCAATTTTGTACTGCGTGCTGGAGACCGAGTAGAGGTTTTTGACTATCGTTAGTCTGCGAAGACTTCGAGTTGGGAGTCCTTGCCGCGATCAAAGCGCTTTGCTCGGCGATAGGGGAACACGTCCACTACATAGCCATTACGAATCTTGTCTTGGAGATTAGTCCAGAATTCCAGTTCATAAAGTTCACTGTGAATTTTCTCAAACATTTTTCTCGCTTTGACATTACCGGAGAAAAATAATCTGAATTCCTCGGGAAATATATCCTCTGGCGCTACTGTGTACCATGTGCCTGACTGCATTTCTTCCTGTTCGGTTCGCGGCTGTGGTATGCGTCTAAAATTACACTCTGTCAACGTGGCAATCTCGTCATAATCATAGAACACCACTCGGCCATGCCGAGTTACGCCAAAGTTTTTTAAGGGCATATCACCGGGGAAAATATTGGCTGCTGCGAGTTGTTTGATACAGTTGCCGTACTCTTCCATAGCACTTCTTATCTGATCATCGTCGGCAGTTTCCAGATAGATATTCAGAGGTGTCATATAGCGTTCAGTGTAAAGATGTTTGATCAATATATCTTGATCGCGAATTTCTATTTGCGAGGGAGCCACGGTTTGTAATTCTTCAATCAACTCATCCGAAAAACGACTGAGAGGAAAAATCAAATTATCAAATTCTTGAGTGTCGGCCATACGACCAATACGATCATATCTGGATACCAGCCGGTATTTTTCGCGCACAATATCGTGAGTGACCTCCTTTGGCGGTGAAAATTTATCCTTGATGATTTTGAAAACAATGTTGTAGGACGGCAGGGTAAATACCGTCATTACCATACCTTTAATTCCTGGCGCTACGATGAATTCATCATCCGACTGATCCAGATGTCCTACCAATTGCCGGTAAAATTCAGTTTTGGCATGTTTGGGAAAACCCAGAGAATTGTATATTTCATAATCGAGTTTATTGGGCATTAAGCTTTTGAGGAAGTGCGCATACTGGTAGGGCAAGGGTGCATCTACCATAAAATGATTGCGTGTAAAGCTAAAAATAACACTGAGTTCATCAGCATCAAATAGAGCAGTATCTACGTAGAGAGCGCCTTGTTCGTTATTCAAAATCACCAGCGCCATGGGAAACGTTTGATCACCGTCACGCACTCTACCCACCATGTAGGCTGCTTTACTGCGATAGAAAGTTGATTCTAAGAGATCAAATCTTACATCCTCGGCGGCGCCTTTAATATGGGGCGCAACATCTTGCTGAAACACGTCCATGATACAGTCGAGATCGGTATCAAGGTCTTCCATGGGTAAGGAAAATTCCGCCTCCTTGAGAATTCTCTCAAATGTGGTGCGAAAATCTGTTCCCTGGTAGCGCACAAAAACACTGTACTCTGCCTCCGGTGCTTCGATAAGTTGCGACGAGAGTACATAAATGATGTCATCACTAATTTTGTCGTGGTCGTGGATGTCACTGAAAACTGAATTAAAAAATGTCTCAGCGATCTCAAAATTTGGGAAGTTGAAAACCAACTGTGTGTAGGCTTTTTTCGCCTCTTGCCACAGGGTCAGGCTGGCAATATCTTTGTTAGTGACCACGCCAAGATATTGGACAGTTTGAGCAACCTTGGTCTTATAAAGTTCAAGACGCTCAACGTTGGCCTCGCGCACCCCATGCCAGTCGGCTTTCTCATAGCGTGCCTTGGCGGTGAGGGTTGAATTGAGGTAGTCGGCAAAATAGCTTCGGAAACCGTTGAGAATGGTTTTCGCCATGCGGCGCGCTGTGGAATTATGTATCAGTGGTTGTAGTGCCATAGACTAATTCTCGCGTGATTAAAAATCGTTTCTGACCAGATTTCTCATATTCGCAGTTATGTAAAGCATGCTTTAAAATTTGGGCGTAGCACAATGCTTTAGGACAATAACTTTTTAAGTTTTTTGATTTCTTTCTGACTGAAATCTTTCGACGATGGACGCTCTTCGAGTAGTGTTTCTGTCTCAATCTTATCAATGACGAACTTCTCTCCATCCACTAGCCTATTGCAGTAGCGCTGGAAAACGTCAGAAAATGCGGGCAGTGCTTTACTTTCTATTTCATTTGCCAATAGGTGCCAGCCGGTATCACGACCGGCCAAATAGACAATGGGATGAGACCACTTTTGATCAATTTTTGGTGCTGGTTTTCTACAGGCTTCGAGATAGGCTGTTCGGGCATTTGACAGCCCGGCAGGCAAACTTTGCGCGCGACACGCATTAAGCATTTTGTGCAGTGTCGGCAAGTAATCACTCTCGGCAATTACTCTCTCTGCTGCACCGCAAATTACCGTTGGTGAGAAGCTATTTAACTTTTTACACCAAAGGTTTTTGGCCAGATTTTCAGATTTTGTAGTGTCACCAAATGCACTGTAGTACTGGTTATGGTAGTTTACTTGGAACAGTGCAAACACCTGATTAATAGCATCAATCAGTTGGGGGTTTACAGGCTCGGGGTCAGGACGCCCAGCTGCGGTCGGTGAGCTTTTCGATAATGCTGCGATCTCGGATGCGACCCTTTGAATATCCTTGTTGTTTGCCATTGTCTGATTCTGTTGTTAGTTTACTTTCATAGGCCCATTGGCGTTTTACATACTGGAGAAATTTTGTGCTCCAAGCACTTTGTGGAGTACCGTTTTCCTGCCAGTATAAAACAAATTCTGGGATCACTTTTTCAGCAAATGGACGGTCTATATTGGCCATTTGCAAAACATCATAAACTGCCTCTTTTGGTTTCCAATGCGCGGTGATGGCTCGCGGCATAGAGTCTTGATCCATCATGCCTTTATAAAATTGCCACTGTCGTCTGACATGATAAATAAATTTCGAATCCCATGTGTTTGAGACGTCGCCACGATCCTTCCAGTATAAAATAAATTCTGGAATGGCGTCTTCAACAAAATTACTACTGATCGCACCCTTGGTTATCAAGATGTCCAAGGCATCGATTGAAGGTCGCCATTGATGTGTGATGGAGATCTGAGTTTTACGCTGATTGATCCTTGCTTCCGATTGTTGCCACTGCCGCCATACTTCTTTTATGTATTTGGCTTCCCAACTGTGTCGAGAAACATTTCTATCGCGCCAGTAGGCGACAAATTGAGCAATTTGTTGCTGGGCAAATTCTCGAGTGACGCCCAACTGACTGAGCTGCCGAAAGGTGTCCTCGCTAGGTTGCCAGAGTCCGCTGATGGTTTTTGCTGAATAGGGTTTTTCTGTGACAGCTTGACGAGCACCCGCGAATTTTCCAGTTATTTGTGGTGATGAGGCACTCGGTTGCTCATTAAATGCGTAGCGAAAACTTTGTTTTTCTGTGAAAGGTCCGCCAGCAATCAGTAGTAAACCTTTCTCATGCAGGCTAGCGGATAACCGACGGATATCATCTTGTCGCCAAAAAGGAGTCAGTGACAGTAACTTGTCCGCCGATACTGTCATCCAGTTGAAGTCATTACTTGATGAGGGCTCTCCAATAACCATACACTCTTGTAAAATTTGCAATAACACTGTTTCCTCTAATCCAATAGTGGCAGCCAGCGTGGGTGAAAAGACAATGGATTTCTCAGGAATAAAAGACATTAAATTACTTTATCAGAAAACATTTCTGGTAACGAGAATTATACGACTTTCGTTACGATTATTTGTCACAGCGAGCACTTGCGCAAACTGGTAGCAGTTTACTTTGCTAGGCAATTAGCGGGCATAAAATCTAGAATACTATTTGGCTAATACTTAGTTTTTCATCATCTCTTACTACAAAAATAACCACTTTTAATGACGAGCTAACCATTCCTTGAAGATTTTGACCTTGAACTGTGACTGGCACTTCGATTTTGTAACTGTAACGTGCAGCGCTATTCTGACCTACAACCCCTCGCCCCGCAATAACGGCGGCACCTTTAATAAAAGCCCCGCAGCGACGCGCATCTTTATTGACCCAAGAATACACACCACATTTTTTCAAAGCACTAAGGTGCATTTCTTTAGATTTTTCAGTGAAGAAGAAGTGATCAATCTGTTTATCAAAGCGTTTTTTGTTTTTTGGGCCTATATCAAACAAATTGGGTATCGTATCAGCGGCCCACTTTTGCACGAAGGCATCTTTATGAAGTGGCCTAGCCTGCTCGGGCAGCTCTCCATCGTCCATTAGTCTTCGGCGGCGTGCGCTATTGCCGCCTTTTTTTCTGCTGAATAATTTCCATAGGGTGAAGGTAATAGCGACAAGACCCGCTGCAGCGGCAATGATGTAGAGTTCTGTTGGATTGATATCTAAGCTCCCGAATCTTTTGACAAGCATTTTTGCTGTTGCTGCAATAATTCCCTTTTTATCGTCATTTTTTAGCTAACCTTGACTCATTAGTTAAAAATATTGAATTTTTTCTCTCGGCGTACACTGTACCTTTTTTCTATTGCATCGGCGTAACAAAAAGATTAAAAAATCTTGAGTCCTTATCATAAATTAAAGGATATCTTGTTCATTGCCTCAATATACTGTATAAATACACAGTTAATTTGTAGCAAATCGAATATTGAGAATCTACTATGGCGGCAAAATCTAAGATAGCGTTCGTTTGCAGTAACTGTGGCGCTGACTATCACAAATGGCAGGGACAATGTGGCGAATGTAAAGCATGGAATACATTGTCTGAGGTGCGCTTGGGTGGATCTGCCGTGCGATCTTTACAAAATCGAACCGGTTTTGCTGGAGATGTTGATAAGGCGGTTAAAACCCTCGCCGATATTGCACTAGTGGATGTTCCAAGAATCACTACCAATACAGCCGAATTAGATTTAGTCCTCGGCGGGGGGTTTGTACCGGGATCCTGTGTACTTTTAGGCGGTGAACCCGGTGCTGGTAAAAGTACGATGCTATTGCAAACCCTCTGTAATATGGCGGAGAAAAATTCGGCGCTCTATGTGACAGGTGAGGAGTCACCACAACAGGTTGCCATGCGTGCGAAGCGATTGGGTTTACCCAGTGAAAACTTAGAAATTATGGCGGAGACCTCGGTGGAGACGGTCTGTGCAGTGGCAGAACAAAAGCAGCCAACAATATTGGTGGTTGATTCTATTCAGGTGATGCATCTAGAAGAGGTGAGCTCGGCACCAGGAAGTGTCTCTCAAGTTCGAGAAAGTGCCGCTATGTTAGTGCGCTTTGCCAAGCAAACGGGAACAGTGCTAATTTTGGTGGGTCATGTCACCAAGGATGGCTCACTAGCTGGCCCCAAAGTACTTGAACACATGATTGACTGTTCTCTGATGCTTGAGGGATCTTCCGATAGCCATTTTCGTACTCTTCGCAGTCACAAAAATCGATTTGGTGCGGTCAATGAATTAGGCGTTTTTGCCATGACTGACAAGGGACTGCGAGAGGTGTCGAATCCCTCCGCAATTTTTCTTCAGCGAGGAGAAGAAATATCCTCTGGCAGTGTTGTGATGGTGATTTGGGAGGGGACCAGACCATTGCTAGTGGAGTTACAGGCGCTTGTGGACGATAGCCATCTCGGCAATCCCCGACGTGTTACCGTGGGGTTAGATCACAATCGTTTGTCAATGTTGTTGGCTGTTTTACACCGGCACGGTGGCATCATGGTGGGTGATCAAGATGTTTTCGTGAATGTCGTCGGTGGCGTTAAAGTATTGGAGACCAGTGCTGATTTGGCGCTGATTCTATCGGTGATATCCAGTTTTAGAGACAGACCGCTTCCCGATGATTTGGTGGTATTCGGAGAGGTGGGTTTAGCCGGAGAGCTTCGTCCTGTTGCCAACGGTCAAGAGCGTCTTCGTGAGGCGGCCAAGCATGGATTTACTCACGCTATAGTGCCTGCGGGAAATAAACCAAAACAGCCGATCAAAGGAATGAAAGTCACTCCCGTGCGCAAAGTGACGGAGGCGCTTGAAGCATTGACTACTTAATTTCACAATTTCACAATTTCACAATTTCACAATTTCACAATTTCGCACCCCTTTGTAGTTTTTTTTCAGAGAAGTTTGACAAGTACAGTTGTCACGGTTAGATTGCCACTTCTTGCTTCGGCAACAGGTTCTGATTTCTGCTATGTAGTTATCAGTTAAACGGGAAATTGGTGCGCTAAACGACGCTGTTCTTGCAAAGCCAATACTGCCCCCGCAACGGTAAATAAGAATGTTTGATAGTGGTACCACTGTGCGTTTGCATGGGAAGGTTATCAAATAGAACTGATGTTCACTTATGAGTCCGGAGACCGGCCTGTCGCTATGCAGACAAACCGCGGGGTGCGGTATTGTGCTGATTGACAGATTTCTGTCCCTCTGCCATCTCAATAGACCTCGTATTACATTAATAAATTGCCCTCCCCAGGGTATGAGAGATCTTACCAATGAAAATTAAAGCAAACGCTGCTGCGGCCATTTCCCTCGCAGCACTCCTTACTCACACCAGTACATTTTCTCAATCACCAGACGCCATGGAAGAAATTTTGGTCTCTGGCTCTCTGACACCAGTGTCTTTGCTCAAGTCTGCCAATGCAGTGACGGTAATCGACAGGCAGACATTAAAAAACCGTGCTGCATCTACCCTGAGTGAAATCATGCGAGACGTCCCAGGTTTTTCCGTCAGTCAGGTGGGAGTGCTTGGTTCTCAGACACAAATCAGAGTGCGCGGATCAGAGGCTAATCATTTGTTGGTTATCATCGATGGCGTCGAAGCCAATGATCCGTCTCAAAGCGACGAGTTTAGCTGGGGCACCATGAGCGCTGCAGACATAGAACGCATCGAAATTATTCGTGGCCCGCAGAGCTCTATTCGCGGTAGCGACGCCGTTGCTGGCGTAGTAAATATCATCACTCGCCGTGCCGATCGGTCTGGCTTTGGTGTTCATGCTGATGTCGGTAGTTGGTCGACTCGCAATACTGGTTTTAATGCAGGTTATCAGCGTGATGGCTTTGATTTTCGGTTGGGCGCTAACCATGTGAAAAGTGATGGCGCCAATATAGCTCGCCAGGGACAGGAAGATGACGGCTATAAAAATACCACCTTCAATCTGACCACGGGCCTGAAGATGAGTGATCAATTCAATATGTCGCTCGCGGCGAGGCAGTCCGATGGCACAAACCAATTTGATGCCGATGCTGATTTCGATGGCATAGTGGAGGACCAGGACAGGCAGTCTGATTTCAAAAACACAACTTTGCGCTTGGAAGGTAACTACAGCTCAGCAGATGGCAATTGGCAACACAAAGTAGCCATTAGTCGGGCTAAAAATGATAACACAGCATTTGCTGACGGTGTCATGGGTAATCGTACCGCTTCAACCAAAGATCAGTACCAGTTCATTGGCAATATGATCTTGGCAGGCGGTGATCAGACACTCTCTTTATTGGCGGAGCGCGAGGAAGAGGATTGGATGCAGCGAGGCGAGATTTCTTGGGGTATCTATGATCCAAATCAAGACCGTGAGCGGGATACAGACAGCCTAGCAATTGAGTACAGAACCTTTCTCACTGAGACTTTGACCTTGGCTGCCAGCGGTCGTTACGACGACAATTCGGAGTTTGACAGTGCCAAAACCTATCGTGTTGAGGCGGTTTACCAATTGTCAGATCAAACGCGTTTGCGCAGTGTCTTTGGGACGGCGGTAAAAAACCCCACCTTCACAGAGCGGTATGGGTTCTATACAAACTTTATTGGCAATCCTGACCTTGTTCCTGAAGAGTCACAGAGTTGGGAAATTGGCATCGATCAAACTCTCAAGGGTAGTGATTTCACTGTGTCGTTAACGGTGTTTGAGGCAGATCTTACTAACGAGATTGATGGCTTCGTCTACGACCCCGCCACCTTTGCTTACACCTCAGACAACATGACGTCAGACAGTGAACGAAATGGCGTTGAAATCAGTGCTATGGGAAACATCACAGATTCACTCGGGCTGACAGCAGCCTACACCTACACTGATTCGTCCGATCCTGACGGCACGCGAGAAGTGCGGCGTCCGCGACACACCGCCAGTGCCAATCTCGCTTGGCAGGTGCGCAGTAATCTTCAGTTGAACACCAATATTCAATTTACCGGTGACCAGACCGACGTTTATTTCCCACCTTTCCCGGAGCCGTCCCAAGTGGTAGTTATGGATAGTCATACGTTGGTCAATCTCACCTTAAACTATCAAGCGAGCAAGGATCTCGATTTGTATTTGAAAGTTGAGAACGCCTTGGATGAGGAATATGAAGAGGTATTTGGCTACCAGACCTTGGGCAGAGGCACCACCGTTGGAATGCGTTATGACTTTTAAAATGGTAGCCTGACAGTGTCAGATACACAGTGATCAGCGACTGTTATAGTCGCTGATTACCTATTGGAGGGTCGATTATGCGAATTGTTTCACTGCTACCCAGCGCCACTGAGCTTGTCTGTGGTTTGGGGTTGCGAGATAACTTGGTGGGTGTTTCCCATGAGTGCGATTACCCTGCATCGGTGATTGGGTTGCCTATTTTAACCAGTTCCCAGATTCCTGAAAATTTAGATAGCGGTACCATTGATCGCTTAGTAACTGACCAACTCAAGAACGATGAGGCACTCTACTCTCTCGATGTTGATACTCTGGTTGGTTTACAGCCAGATTTGATTGTTACTCAGGCGCTTTGCGATGTTTGTGCGGTATCAGGTAACGATGTTGCCAGAGCCGTGGGTAGTCTGCCAGGAAACCCTCAGGTGATAAATTTGGAACCCGAGTGTCTAGAAGATGTCCTTGAGACCGTGCAACTGGTAGCCCAGAGTGCAGACTGCAGAGACAAGGGAGATGCTTATCTTGATCAATTGCAAAAGAGAATCTGTGTTGTGCAAGAGAAATCAGCTCAGATTCCCCAGGTGAAGCGTCCCAAAGTGGCGCTACTAGATTGGTTGGACCCTCTCTTTGATGGCGGCCATTGGAGCCCTGAGATAATCCAACTGGCAGGGGGTGAACCCTGCTTTGGCAATGCAAAAGTGCCATCGCAGCGACGAACGTGGAGCGAGTTACAAGACGCTGCGCCCGACATGATTTTTATCGCATTGTGCGGCTTCGGCATCGACAGATCGATGCAAGATGTCACGGGGTTTTTAGCTTCAGCAGAATTTAAAAAGTTGCATCAAAGGGTGGGAACAAAGGTATTTTTGGTTGACGGAAATGCATATTTTAGTAGACCAGGCCCGCGCCTAGTGGATGCTCTAGAAATTATGGCCAATGCAATTCATCCTAATGTGCATGATCTACCTGATGAACTTCCCAGTGCCATACCACTAAATTGAAGAGGTAAAGAATATAATGACGGATGACAGTGCTAAGAAGGATCAGCGTCACAAGCAGAAAATGCAAAATCAGAAAGAGAAGATAGATGCCAATATAGCTGCGGCTAGTCAGGAACGGGGTGTCATGATTTTACTTACCGGTGATGGCAAGGGAAAAACCAGTTCAGCATTTGGTATGGTCTTGCGTGCGCTCGGTTATGGCTACCGTGCAGGTGTTGTACAGTTTATTAAAGGCGAGCAACTCTCTGGAGAAGAGCTTTATCTCAAGAACAGCTTGCCTGAGATAGATTTTTTTCAGATGGGTACCGGTTTTACTTGGGATACTCAGGATCGCTCAGCAGATATCGCTGCAGCAGAAAAGACCTGGGCTGTAGTGGAGCCAATGCTAAAAGATGAAAGCTATCACTTGGTGGTGCTAGACGAACTCACCTACATGCTCAGTTTTAAGTATCTGGATGAGACCATGGTAATCGATGCGCTCAAGGCTCGCCCTGCTAATCAAAGTGTGGTGGTTACGGGTCGCGGTGGTGGAAAAATGCTTCGGGAAATTGCTGACACCGTATCTGAGGTCAAAGACATCAAGCATGCTTACAACGCTGGCATCGCGGCTCGCCGAGGCGTGGATTTCTAATTGCGCAGGTTGCCAGCTAAATATTTAATACGATTGCTGTGGCTGGTGTTGCCGTTGATTATGCTTGGTGCCTTGGGAGCCGGCACTGTACCTATTTCGTGGTTGATAATTTTAGAACAAACAGCCGCCATTTTTAATCAGCAGCTCACGGCTGATGAAGCCGGTTATTTCACCACTGTGCTTTTTGATATTCGTTTGCCACGGATACTACTGGCCTTTTTTGCTGGAGCTGTGTTGGCCATGAGTGGTGCAGTCATGCAGGGTCTTTTCAGAAATCCTTTGGCGGCTCCGTCTCTGATCGGCGTGTCCAGTGGTGCCTCTGTGGGAGCCAGTGCAGTGATTGTGTTAGCGGGTGCATGGTTGCAAAATGAAACCATTGCTGGCCTGTCTATGATCGCGACAGGAGCTTTTGTTGGCAGTTTGATGGTTACCCTATTAGTCTACAGATTGTCTACCTCTGCGCTTGGGACGTCTGTGCCCACCATGCTGCTCATAGGATTGGCGGTAAGTGCTCTGACCGCTGCTGTTAATGGACTATTGGGATACTTTGCTGACAATGAGATGCTCAGGCAGATCAGTATTTTCCAAATGGGAAATATGAGTACAGCAAATTGGGATCGCGCAGTTCTGGTAGCTATGGTCGCTATTATTCTGATGGTAATGTTTCCCCGCGACAGTATGTCTCTTAATGCGCTTTTGTTAGGAGAGTCAGAGGCCCGGCACTTAGGTATTGATGTGCAGTCAGTGAAGCGACGATTGATTGTATTCACGACATTAGGTGTTGGCGTATGTGTGTCCATTGTCGGTATGATTGGCTTCGTTGGCTTGGTAGTACCCCATATGATGCGTTTATTGATTGGTCCAGACCACAGAGGACTGGTGCCGGCTTCTGCTTTGGGTGGCGGCATCCTATTGTTGCTCGCCGATACCGCAGCACGAGTGATAATTTCTCCAACTGAACTGCCCACCGGCATATTGACTGCGCTGTTGGGTGCGCCTTTCTTTATTTATCTACTGACTCGCCAGAAAAAAGGAGCCAATACATGGCTCTGATTGCTGACAATGTCTGTGTTCACCTGTCGGGCTTTGACATACTCAGAGATATTGATTTATCGGTGGCCGCAGGAAAGGTTACCGCCGTGGTGGGCCCCAATGGTGCAGGTAAATCCACCTTTATTAAAACCCTCTGTGGTGACATCACGCCCACTATTGGGCAGGTAATACTGAATGATCAAAATTTATCCCTCTGGTCTTTGCAACAACGAGCGTTAATGATGAGTGTCTTGCCGCAACAGAGTCGCTTGGATTTTCCATTTACTGCCTCAGAGGTGGTTTCTCTTGGTCGTATACCCCATAAGACAGGCTTACTCAGAGATACTGAAATTGTTGGCGAGGCTCTAGAGTTAGTAGACGCGGCTTATTTGACTGGGCGATTTTTTACGCAGATGTCTGGTGGCGAAAAGCAGCGTGTGCAGCTGGCGCGTGTATTGTCGCAAATTTGGGAGCCCTGTGATGTCGGCGAACAATTTCTTATTTTGGACGAACCCACCAGCGCATTAGACCTCTCTCACCAACAGCTGACTGCCAGCCTAGTTTCACAGTTAGCACGGCGGGGTGTTGGTGTTGTTATGGTGGTGCATGATTTAAATTTGGCCGCCAGTTGCGCGGATCAGGTGGTAGTGATGCATGAGGGTAAAATTGCTGCCATCGGAACGCCAGAGGAGGTGCTAACCAAAAAGCTCATAACCGATGTTTTTGCCATAGAGCCGCTGATTTTGCAGCACCCCATCAGTGGCAAGACGTTGGTGCTCAGCTGATGATACTCTTGCGTTTTGTGCTAGCTCTTTTTATGTTGCTCTTAGCAGCCGTCAGCCAGGCATCAGTCTCGGCCAGCGACCATTTTAATCGGCAGATTAGGCTGCATCAACCTGCACAGAGAATCGTTAGCCTAGCCCCCAATATTACTGAATTATTGTTTCATATTGGCGCTGGTGAGCAAATTATTGGTGCAGATGAATACAGTAATTATCCTGAGGAGGCGAAAAAAATCACGCGGGTAAACAATCATGCCATGGCCAATTATGAGTTGATTCTCTCCCTGCAACCCGATTTAGTATTCGCTTGGCACTCGGGCAATGGCGAACAAATTATCAATCGACTTGTTCAGCTTGGGCTTAACGTTTTCGTTATTGAAGTACAAACCATGGAGCAGCTGCCTAGCCTTTTTAAAACATTGGGGCATCTAACGGGTAATACAGAGCGAGCCCACAAGGCGGCATCAACCTTTGATAGTCAGCTGATAAAGTTAACGGCGGACTACGCTGACAAGCGCGAGGTTAGTGCATTTTATCAGATATGGGATGAACCTATTATGACCTTTAATGGAGATCACCTTGTCAGTGATATCATTGATCTCTGTGGCGGCAGGAATGTGTTTGCTGATGAGCTCCCACTGGTTCCCCATGTCAACATTGAGGCAGTTATTGACGCTAATCCAGAGGTCATTTTATCCAGTGGTAGTGAGGAAAGAATGGCAAACTGGCGTTCAAAATGGCAACGTTGGTCAGCTATTGATGCAGTCAAGAAGAATCATCTTTATTTGGTTCCTCCAGATTTGCTACAGAGACAATCAAACCGCATTTTGGAGGGTGCTATTTATCTCTGTGAATTTATTGATCAGGCTAGGTGATCGGGTCGCGCGAAAAAGTAGATTGGAACAAGGAAATAATTGCTGAGTTAAGTTAAAAATAAAAAAGCCGCTGAAACATTCAGCGGCTTGAGACCCTAACGGCGTTGCTTATTTTTTTTATGCATCGCTTTTCAGTCTGATTTGCCTAACTAATCCCTTATTATTATAGGTCGTAGCCCCTCTCATCGTGCTCGACAAGGTCTAAACCTCCGACCTCATCTTCTTCTTCTACTCTTAATGGTACCACTTTATCCACCAGTTTCAAGAGTGCGAAGGTAATTACTGCCGTATAGGCGAAAGTTGCAATAACACCAACAATCTGGACACCAAATTGGCTACTCATATCCATACCCGGGTTGTAGCCTTGACCGCTGAAGACACCGAGTGCGTCTGATGCGAATATACCGGCTAGCAACGTACCTAGAATGCCGCCGACACCGTGTACGGGAAATACATCGAGGGAATCGTCAATGTGGAAACGCTGTTTAATGACTTGAGTGGCGTAATAGCAAACAATACCTGCGCTAAAACCAATAACCAACGCACCTCCTGGACCAACAAAGCCTGATGCCGGTGTAATGGTTCCCAGTCCGGCAACCATGCCGGTGACGATACCCAACACGGATGGTTTGCCATATCTCGACCACTCCATCATCATCCATGCGAGCGAACCGGCTGCTGCTGAGATGTGGGTGACCAGCATTGCCATGCCTGCATCACCGTTTGCAGCGAGTGCGGATCCGCCGTTAAAACCAAACCAGCCAACCCATAACATACCAGCACCTGTTACCGTCATAGTGAGGTTGTGTGGGGGCATAGCCTGCCGCGGGAAGCCTTTTCGATTACCTAAAACGAGGGCTGCCACCAGTGCGCCGACACCTGCGGTGATATGTACGACGGTGCCACCAGCAAAGTCGAGTAAGCCCATTTCACCGAGCCAGCCACCGCCCCAAACCCAATGAGTCACAGGGACATAAACAGCAACTAACCAAAGACCACTAAAAAGTAGCATGGCACTAAAGCGCATACGTTCAGCGAAGGCTCCGACAATCAGTGCGGGAGTAATAATGGCAAAGGTCATTTGAAAAAGTGCAAACACTGACTCGGGAATATCTCCAGATAGGCTGTCTTCTGCAATTTTACCCAGCAGAATATTATCTAAATTGCCGATGACAGCATTGGCTGCTCCACCATCGCCGAATGCCAAGCTGTAGCCGACCACTAACCAGATGATGGAGGCTAAGCAGGTAATTGCGAAGCATTGCATCAATACTGACAAGACATTTTTCGACCGGACCAAGCCACCATAGAATAATGATAGTCCAGGAATAGTCATAAACAGCACTAGTGCTGTGGATGTGAGAATCCATGAGGTATTGGCAGCATTGAGATCATCCGCAAGGGCACTGAGTGGAAGCATGGTAGTAATGATCATTAGTACTGCATGAGCGAGTCGTCGTGTAAGAAAAAGCATAAAGTTCCCCTGATTAAATGCACCAATATAGCGCATAATAAAATGTAGTATTCCTAAAGCGCACTTTTATAAGGCAAATATAATCGGGTATTTTGCGTTAAGCACTACTTTGTACAAAAAAAAGCAATAACTGTGCCTTAAAGGTGCAAAAATTTTGTTTTTTTAAAACCATAGAAATAAAAAACTTTTTTAAAGTTTATGAGGACAAAGGTAAACTAGCATTTCGACGCCGACACTTGATGGAATCCATATGACAGTCATTCAATCCAACTCTGCACAAATGCTCTTTGTTGCATTCAAATATACTGTTTATGGTTTACTGATATTGAATATAGGGCTTTTTTTTCAGGAGGAATCGGCAGCCATTGAGCAAACATTTAGTCAAGGCATGGTATTGAGTGAATTGATTCAGGGCTATGCAGCCACCATAGATACAGCAGCTTGGGTACTATTATTGTTAATGTTTGAGTTGGAGACCTCAGTGGTATCGGCCGACACCTTGTCTCAATCTCGAGTAAAGCTGGGATTTTGGATAGCTCGCCTTTTTAGCTATGGATTTATTGGCTACGCGTTTTATGGTTATTTTGGCAAAATGCTCTTTATACAGGGTATTTCGCCCTTTACTGCCCCTGATGTCTGCGCGCTCGTCGGTAATGGGTTTTCGGTTATTGATAATCTTGACCAATATCCCCTCTTGTCGTCAGAGAACTGTTCCAGCTTACAGAATCAGGTGCTATTTCAGCTGGACAATCAGGGAGTCATAGGAACAGAACAGCAGTGGGCGGCAATTCAGTGGCTGACAATTGTGGATGTGATCAACTCGATCACCTGGATTCTGGTGGTTTTGGTGTTGGAGATTGATGTTAGGTTACAACGCCGTAATCGTTTCCATGGGACCATTATAATCGTCAGTAAAAGGGTAAAAATTATTCTCTACAGCATCCTGTTTGGTGCCGCGACCTACTGGGGTTTTCTTGGCGATTTCTTGGATTTTTGGGATGCCTTTATGTGGTTGTTGGCATTCTTTTTCATTGAGATGAATATCTTAAAGGTATTAAAACAAGCTTTGACGTAATCCATATTTTACGGGCTGCTCTTGGGGATGATGGCCAAAATTAATTTTGCCAAGCAACTCAATTTTCCTTCGTCGTTGGTCAGCCGTATTTCCCAAACATGAGAACGCTTGCCTAAATGAATTGGCCGTGCTGTGCCGGAGACCACTCCAGTGGAAACAGGACGCAAATGGGTGGCACTGACCTCCTGACCAAGGCAGATATACTGATCAGAATCAATCACATGGGCGCCAGCAATAGAACCAAGGGACTCTGCCAAAACCACGTTAGCACCGCCATGTACCACACCGTAGGGTTGAAATGTTCGTTTATCAGCGGGCATAGTACCGGTCAAGTAGTCATCACCCACATCGGTGATAATAATCTCTAGATGTTCATCGATGGTACCTTGGCTCATCTTACCAATCAGCAGGGGATCAGGTCTGCGATGCCAGATTGCGCTCATGGTTAGACCTTTAATCGTTTGTGTTTGACGCGTGTAGGCTGAGCATCGCCGCCGTTGCGTTTGACAAAGTCATCATGATATTCACTGTAACTGCCTTCAAAAAACACCACCTCGCCGTCGTCCTCGTAAGCCAATGTATGGGTGGCGATGCGATCCAAAAACCAGCGATCGTGAGATATGACGAGTACACAGCCGGGAAAGGACAGTATGGCTTCTTCCAGAGCACGAAGTGTCTCAATATCGAGATCGTTGGATGGCTCGTCTAACAGTAACACGTTAGCTCCCTGTTTTAGTGTATTCGCTAAATGTAAACGACCGCGTTCACCGCCCGATAAATCACCGACACGTTTTTGCTGATCAGTCCCTCTGAAGTTAAATCGTCCGACATAAGCTCGGGACGAGACTTCATAACTACCGATAGTGAGAATGTCATGGCCGTCAGAGATAGCCTGCCACACCGTGTCATTATCATTTAAGGCATCTCGAGTTTGTTCTACATAAGCAACTTTGACCGTCTCACCAAGCGTAATGGATCCACTGTCGGGCTTTTCAGTACCGGCGATCATGCGAAACAGCGTCGATTTACCCGCGCCATTGCCGCCTATAATACCCACGACGGCACCTTTGGGAATGGCCAATGACAGCTGGTCAATCAACAATTCTTGACCAAACCCTTTGCTCACTTTATCTAATAAAATAACCTTGTCACCCAAGCGCTCTCCCGGTGCAATATATATTTCGTTAGTCTCATTGCGAGTCTGAAATTCTTGCGAGTTGAGCTCATCAAAACGGGCAATTCGCGCTTTGTTTTTTGCCTGTCGTCCCTTGGGATTTTGTCGCACCCATTCGAGCTCTTGCTTTAGCGCTTTTTGCCGGGATATTTCCTGTTTCGATTCTGTGTCCAAGCGCCGATTTTTTGCTTCAAGCCAGGTGGAATAATTGCCCTCATAGGGAATTCCGTGACCACGATCCAGTTCTAATATCCAGCCGGCGACATTGTCCAGGAAATAGCGGTCATGAGTGACGGCCACCACCGTCCCAGAAAATTCCTCGAGAAACTTTTCCAACCAGTAAACTGACTCGGCATCCAAATGGTTAGTGGGCTCATCCAGCAGTAACATATCAGGCCGGGATAAGAGTAGTCGACAGAGTGCCACACGACGTTTTTCACCACCGGAGAGAGAAGTGACGTTTGCGTCCCAGGGGGGTAGGCGAAGTGCATCAGCTGCCACATCTAAGGCGTGATCAAGATTATGAGCATCCCAAGCTTCGATAATCGCTTCGAGATCACCCTGCTTTTTAGCTAGAGCATCAAAGTCTGCATCTGGATCGGCATAATCAGCGTAGACTTGCTCTAGGCCTTTAAGCGCGTCTACTGCCTCACGCATGCCATCTTCAACATTTCCACGCACGTCTTTATCAGGATCGAGCAGAGGCTCCTGCGCTAGATAACCAATCTTTATGCCTGGCATTGGGCGCGCCTCTCCTTGGATATCGGTATCCAACGCCGCCATGATCTTTAACAGGGTCGACTTACCTGATCCATTCAGGCCCAGCACCCCAATTTTTGCGCCGGGGAAAAAAGAAAGTGAAATGTCCTTTAGGATCTGTCGTTTGGGGGGAACAATTTTGTTCACCCGATTCATTGTGTAGACGTACTGTGCCATAAAATACTGGTGCTCATGTTAGATTGCTCAAACTTTATTGTTTGCGCCTCAGGGTGTGTATTCTAGCGAACTTTAAGCCAATTAAACATTATTTGTCGCGTCGATCAGACAGCACCCGCTTCAATATGAGCAGATGCTCATAGAGAGCCTTTATTTATGCCATGGATTATTCTTGTAGCTCGAAAGTCAAACCAGCGTGGTCGCATAATCGATGGATGAGTTTATCTCCCATAGCGGATGCAGGCGTCCAAAATCCGCCACAGCACTCTTGTTTTGAGACGTCAAAGGCGAGGCAGAGACCAGCCTGTGCCAGCATTTTGGCGGTAGAACCGTAGCCGGGGTCTCGGTCACCAGTCACAGTGACTTTCAGTTGTTGATTGTCCTCTGTTTTTCCTAGAAGACTGACGTTAAAAAAACCGGTTAACTGCGCCTCTGGACTGGGACCCTCACCGGGTTTAGGTAGAACAAAACGCTGCAGTAAACCGCGAATGGGAGTTACAATAACGCCAAGAGCAAACAGGCCAAGACCCAGCGTTAGTGCAAACGCAGATAGTCGGCCTTTGATGCCTTTACCGGTTAGCATTTGTTCGCGGTATAAAAAAGTTTCGCCATAGTCCATGTCTTGTAACAGGTTAGAGCGCAATACCACTCTGGCATTGATGGCCTCCATGATAAAAGGTGCGCTCCAGGTCTCGAAGTCGGAGTCATAGGTGGGTGATTTTATGCTCACCTGAGGCTGTTTTAAGTCCTTTCGCTCGGGACAGAGGCTGTAGGGATTGTTCATTTCGCGCCGCAGTTTTGGGTCGGCTTTGGCCGCTTTGATTGCTTCGATCATGCTCGCTAGAGTGCCACCAGAGGCGCCACCTTTCATGGCATTTACACCAAGTTTTACTGAGCTAAAGTATTTTCCAAATCGAGTTTTTCCCTGTTGTTGTAAGAAGTGCGTACCCAAATCTGAGGGGATAGAGTCAAATCCACAGCAGCTAACCAGACGAGCACCGCTTTGCTTGGCAGTGTCTGCATAGGTTTTAATCATGCGCTTGATCCAGTAGGCCTCACCACAGAGGTCACAGTAGTCGGTACCATTTTCAGCACAGACTTTGACCATTGACTCGCCGTAGAGTGCGTAGGGTCCAACAGTAGTGATGACAACGCTAGCTGACAGAGCTATTTCTCTGAGAGCATCTTCATCATCGGCATCGGCGACCAATATTGGTAGCGTGCCACCAGATTCACCGAGAGACCTTTTAAGATCTTCAAGCTTTGTTGCTGATCGTCCAGCAATTGCCCATTTAACGGGATTGTCCGCATTACAGTGGTCTATCATGTATTTGGTGAGAATCTGTCCGACGAAGCTAGTGGCTCCGTATACGATGATGTCATAAGTCCGATTGCTCATAGTCTTGGAAGCCCCTTGAGTGGTATTTTCTTGTGCTAGTTATTTGGTTAGTATGGCGACTATGAACTCTTCTCTCAAGTCATTGCCGGTACTTTATTCCTTTCGCCGATGTCCCTATGCTATTCGAGCCCGCATGACGTTGGCGCACTGCGCTGTAGAGGTGGAACATCGCGAGGTTTTATTGGCCAATAAACCGGACGCGCTGTTGCGCGCATCACCGAAGGGCAGTGTGCCAGTGCTGATACTGACGGATGGTGTGGTGTTAGATGAGAGTCTGGATATTATGCGTTGGGCATTGATGAAAACGTATCCGCTGGAGACAGAGGAAAATCATTGGCGACTGTCGTTATTATCAGAAGCGGATGAAGAATTGCTTGAGGTTAATGATGGATGGTTCAAAACAGCCTTGGACGGCTATAAATATGGACGTTCTGATGATGCAAAACCACCTGAGTTGTACAGAGAGGATGCCGTGAAATTTTTGCTATGTTTAGAGAGACGGTTGATCCATAGTCAATTTTTCAATGGTGATAAGGTCAGTTTCCTCGATGTGGCAATCTTTCCATTTATCCGCCAATTTTCTGCGGTTGATCCTCAGTGGTTTGACGGTTCACCCTATGTCAATCTGCGTTCTTGGCTGCATCGGTTTGTCACCTCTGAGTTATTTTCTAAGGTCATGACTAAGCACCCGGTATGGTCGCATAACTCACCGACGTCTTGATGCCTTCATAGCAATTCTGCCGTACGTACACCAATTGCTATGATATTTGTGCAAAATCACATTCAGATTGTTGCTATCATGCGCCACGTTTGAGGAACAGTTCACCCAATTCACCCATGGCACAGTATTTTTTGACCAAATGCTGTGCAAATCTAGACAAGGATCATCCATGTTCGGCTTTTTTGAGCGCCTTGTAGACCCTTTCCCTAAACAAGCGGCAGGACGTCCGCCGAATGGTGTCTACGAATTCTGCCGCTACTACACGCGTGGTATGGAGCCGTGGTTGATTTTAATGGCAGTGTTGACGGCCACCACCGCCATAGCGGAGGCGATGTTATTTGGCATTCTTGGCCAAATCGTCGATTGGCTGTCATCCAGCGAACCAGAGACCTTTATCGATGAATCTGGTGTTTATCTGGCGGGCATGGCATTTTTAATGTTGATTTTGATTCCTCTGGCCAACGGGTTGCGCTCCTTGGTGGTACACCAGACCTTGATGGGAAACTTTCCGATGACCGTGCGCTGGCAAGCCCATCGTTATTTACTCAACCAGAGTTATGGATTTTTTCAGGACGAATTTAGTGGTCGCATAGCGACTAAAGTGATGCAAACTGCTCTGGCTGTGCGTGATACTGTGATGAAATTGCTGGATGTCCTGCTGTTTGTGGTGATTTATCTTGTCACCGCATTGGTTCTGGTGGGTAGCGCTGATCTTCGTCTTTGTGCGCCTTTGCTCATATGGTTAATTCTATATATCTTTGTGCAGCGTCATTTTGTGCCAAAAATGAAGCGCATAGCGCGAAAGCAAGCTGATGCAAGATCTCTAATGACCGGTCGCATTGTAGATAGTTACACCAATATAGTGACGTTGAAGTTATTCTCTCATAACTCCCGAGAATCTGAGTATGTGCGTGATGGCATGAATGAATTTCTCGACACTGTGCACCCACAGATGCGTCTGGTTACCAAGTTGAATGTGTCACTGTGGGCACTAAACATGTCATTGGTTTTTTCGGTAGCGGCGCTGGGCATCTATCTTTGGCTTGAGGGGGCTGTATCACCGGGAGCCATCGCCATTGTTATGAGTCTAGCTATTCGGCTCACCGGTATGTCCCATTGGATTCTATGGGAAATTAGTAGTCTATTTGAGAATATAGGAACGGTACAAGACGGCATAAATACACTCTCTGTGCCCAGTGTCGTTAATGATAAGCCAGCAGCGAAAGTCCTTCGAGTCAGTCGAGGTCACATCGAGTTTAAAGCAGTGAATTTCGGTTATAACACTGATGAACGGGTGTTTGACAACCTCAATTTAACTATTCCGGCGGGTCAGCGTGTGGGCATTGTTGGTCGCAGTGGTGCGGGGAAATCTAGCCTAGTGAGTCTTTTGCTGCGCTTTTATGACATTCAACAGGGCCAAATCGCCATTGATGGTCAGGACATCGCCGAGGTGAGACAAGAGAGTTTGCGCGGAAACATTGCCATGGTTACCCAAGACACCTCTCTTTTACATCGTTCCGTGCGTGAAAATATTATGTTTGGCCGGCCGGAGGCAACGGAGCAGGAAATGATCACTGCGGCGCGGCGTGCACAAGCTCACGACTTTATTGAAACATTGCGCGACAGTGCTGGGCGCCGAGGTTATGACGCCCATGTGGGAGAGCGCGGCGTAACCCTGTCTGGGGGGCAAAGACAGCGTATTGCTATCGCTCGGGTGTTGCTTAAAGACGCACCGATTATCGTACTGGACGAGGCGACCTCTGCTCTGGATTCGGAAGTGGAGGCCTCTATTCAACAGAGCTTATATGAACTAATGGATGGCAAAACGGTGATTGCTATTGCTCATCGCCTATCCACCATTGCTGCCATGGATCGACTGATCGTCTTCGATCAAGGTCAGATAGTAGAGCAGGGGACGCACCCTGAGTTATTGGCAAAAAAGGGTGTCTATGCCAAGCTATGGGGTCATCAATCGGGTGGGTTTTTAGGGTCTGAGTAAATTGTGATTTCTTTTCAACAGGTGGAGATGCGCCGTGGTGCTAAGTTGCTTTTACGGGAAGCAGATATGGCTGTGCATCCGGGCCAGCACATTGGTATCATTGGCGCTAACGGTAGCGGTAAATCGAGCTTATTCAAGCTTTTGATGGGGGAAGTGTCAGCTGATGCCGGTGAAATACAGATTCCTGAGGATTGGCGAATCGCTCACATGGTGCAGGAATTGGCCAGCTCGAATCGCAGTGCCCTTGACTATGTCCTTGATGGTGACTTGGTTCTTCGGCAGATTGAAGCGCTAATTGATCGCGCCTTGGCTACAAATGATAACGCATCGCTGGCCCATGCCTATGAGCGTTTAGATGCCATTAATGGTTATGATGCACAATCGCGGGCGGAGCAGCTCCTGCAGGGCTTGGGTTTTCATCAGACAGAATTACAGCGTGCAGTCAACAGTTTTTCTGGGGGTTGGCGTATTCGCTTAAATCTCGCCCAATCCTTGATGAGTCCTTCAGATTTGTTACTGCTCGATGAGCCCACTAATCACTTGGATTTGGATGCTACCCTGTGGCTTGAGACTTGGCTAAAAAATTACTCCGGGACCTTGCTAATTATATCTCACGACCGCGATTTTCTGGATAATGTGGTTACCCGAATTGTTCATTTGGAACATCAAAAAACCAATAGCTATACCGGCAATTATTCCTCCTTCGAAAATAGCCGCGCCGAGCGTTTAGCTCTTCAGCAGGCCAGTTATGAGAAGCAACAGAAACGACGCAAAGATGTCGAGGCCTTTGTTGCCAGGTTTCGCTACAAGGCGTCTAAAGCTAAACAGGCCCAGAGTCGACTGAAAGAATTGGAGCGCATGGATAATATAGCCCCAGCCCATGTGGATTCTCCTTTTTACTTCAGCTTTCCAGTGCCGAAAAAAGCCTTTGGCGCTCTGGTAAATGTCAGTCAGGCGACGCTTGGTTATGGCGAGACCGCGATTCTTAATGATGTGAACTTTGATTTACAGCCCGGTACTCGAATTGGTTTGTTGGGGCCCAATGGAGCCGGCAAATCAACACTGATCAATAGTCTCACTGGCGATCTCGATTTGTTAGCGGGAATTCGTGTTTATGGCGAGAATCTAAAAGTCGGCTATTTTGCTCAGCACCAACTGGAGGTGCTGGATTTACAGGCCAGTCCGGTATTACACATTCAACGATTAAGTCCCGCTGCAACCGACCAAGAGGTGCGAAATTTTCTCGGTGGGTTCGATTTTCACAATGACAAAGCACTTGACCCAATTGCTGATTTCTCCGGGGGTGAGAAAGCGCGCTTGGCATTGGCACTGATTGTTTGGCAAAAACCAAATCTACTTTTGCTTGATGAGCCGACTAACCACTTGGATCTTGAAATGCGTCACGCACTGACCATGGCATTGCAGAGTTATGAAGGCGCACTGGTGGTGATCTCTCACGATCGACATTTGTTGAAAAACACTGTGGATGAGTTTTACTTAGTTGCTGAGGGCAACGTCGAAGAATTTGAGGGTGATCTCAGCGACTACCAGAGGTGGTTAAAGGACTATCAGCGCCAGATCTCTGTCGAAACTACAAATTTTCCAACACCGATCAAGGATAAGAAAGCCGATCGCCAAAAAGCGGCGCAACAGCGACAACAACTCGCGCCACTGACTAAACAAGTACGAAAGCTCGAATCGGTCATGGAACAGTATCAGATAGGATTGGATGAGATCGAACAATTACTCGCGGATGAAGGTCTCTATAAAGATGAAAAAAAAGACCGGCTCTCTAAAATTTTACAGCAACAGGCGGAACTGAAACGGCAATTAAAAGATGCTGAGGAACGGTGGCTTCAGGCACAGGAGAATCTGGATAACTTAGTTTAATTCTGAGGCTAGCAATTTTGCTTGAGATGAGTCGACAAACGCCCGGCCCTGTGCCTAAAATCCCGAGAGAAAAACAAGGACTAAAGGTATGAAAAAAGCTATTATTATTGGTGCGAGTTCCGGTATTGGTTACGAACTCGCCCTTCAGTTAGCTGATAAAGATTATCAGCTGGGCCTAATGGCAAGACGCGGGGAGCTGCTTGAAGAACTCAGCCGGCGACTGCCCGGTGATCATTTTGTGCAGGTCACCGATTTGACTCATGCCGATAGTGCTCGAACCCATTTGGCCACTCTGATTGAGAAAATGGAAGATGTGGATCTTATCGTGGTGAACTCTGGGGTTGGCTCCTCAGAAAAAAGCTTGGATTGGGCCACGGAGGCACAGATGATTGATGTCAATGTTCGAGGATTTACCGCAATGTCCATGGATGCAATGAATTATTTTAGCGCCAGAGGCGGTGGTCATCTGGTGGGAGTTTCCTCGGTGGCGGCGCATTTTTCCACTGGTTTAGCCATGACCTACCATGCTACCAAGGCCTATGTGTCCAGTTATCTCAACGGGATGCGCTCGCGAGCTGCCCATTCCAAAAAACCCATCACAGTGACAACCGTTGAGCCAGGGTTTATCGATACTCCAATGTTGGAAAATCGTCCACTGGGAACGGTATCGGTGGAGAAAGCTGTAGCGCAAATCGTCACTGCCATAGAGCGTAAAAAGAATCGTGTTTTTATCACTCGACGCTGGGCTTTGGTCGCTGCATTGCTATACATACTGCCCAAAAGCTTGATCCGCAAATTCGCCTAGAGAGTCAATTTTGTGGGTGAAATCAGCCAAGTGAAAAACTACCATGATTAGTCGACAAAGGGCATTATTCGCTGCCTCCGTCCGCGGTAGCTTGGCCATGTTGCCCCTCAGCCTGGCGGTGCTGCCCTGGGGTATGCTATTTGGTGCATTGGCTATTCAAAAAGGCTTTAGTGCTCTGGAGACCCAGCTATTCAGTGGTTTAGTCTTTGGTGGTGCTGTGCAGATTGTCACTGTTGAGTTGATGGCTGAGGGCGCTTCACTGTTCACTGTTATCTTCAGTGCCTTTGTTATCAGTTCTCGACATTTTCTATATGGGTTGGCACTGCGAGAGAAACTCAGTGCTCAACCACTGCCTTGGCGCTTGGGTTTGGGATTTTTATTGACCGATGAATTATTTTCGTTGTCAGGAGACCGCAGAGCCTATAAAAATCGTCTTGGTCTCTACTATGCTCTGGGCGCTGGAGGAAGTTTTTATCTCGCATGGAACCTATGGACTGCGCTAGGTATTGTCGCTGGATCCTCGCTTCCTGACTTAACTAACTTGGGTTTGGATTTTGCCATCGCAGCTACTTTTATCGCTCTCGTGGTGCCACAAATCAAAACTTTGCCTACATTCGTGTGTGTTGCGGTTGCGGCAATCTCTTCGATTATTCTTTCACTGTATCAGTCACCGATGGGGCTGATTGGGGCAGCTAGCGTGGGAATGTTGGCCGGCTTTGCGGTGCAGCGTTGGAGGGAAAGCCCATGACTCTAGTGACTATTCTATTACTCGCGGTTGTAACTTTTACCACCAGATATCTTTTTCTTGAGGCTAGGCTTCCTTTACGGCTCGGGCCAACTATAAAGCAGTTACTGAGTTTCAGCGGCCCTGCAGTGCTTACAGCGATATTAGTACCCATCTTACTGGTACATGAAAATCAATTGCATATTAGTTTCTCCAATGCCTACTTGTGGGCGGCTATCGCAGCAGCTTTGGCTGCCTACAAAACCGCTAGCGTGTATTGGACCATCGCTTTAGGCACTCTGATTTTTGTCTGTGTTGGTATGCTTTTGTAACAGTGTTCCTCGTCAATTGTGGAACGCATGAGTCACTGAATTATCTGCTTGGTAATGTCTCACTTGTTACCATTACGGCCTAATTAACAAGGTGCTCATTATGATTCCAAGACAAGTCTATGATTCAGATCACGAGATGTTCCGTGATTCCCTGCGCAAATTTATTGAAAGCGAAGCTCAGCCTCACCATGATCAGTGGGAGCAAGACGGAATGGTGAGTGACGAGGTTTGGTTAAAGGCTGGTGAGCAAGGCTTTTTATGCCCTATGGTACCTGAGCAATATGGCGGTGTGGGCACAGATTTTTTGTACAACTGCATTGTTAATGAGGAGGTGGCTCGCTCCGGTTGTACCGGTTTGGGTTGGTCATTGCACAATGATATTTCCGTACCCTACATTGTTCGTTATGGCAGCGATTATCAGAAGGAAAAATATCTACCTCGCTGTGTCTCTGGAGAATTAATTACGGCAATAGCCATGACTGAACCCGGGGCTGGTTCTGACCTGCAGGGCACCAAGACTACCGCTGTACTGGACGGCGATCACTACGTAATTAATGGCTCCAAGACGTTTATCACCAATGGCCAAAAAGCCGGGCTGGTGATTGTGGTGGCTAAGACTGACACCAGCGCAGGTCACAAGGGCATCAGCCTGTTTTTAGTGGAGGCTGGTTTGCCCGGTTTTAGTAAGGGTAAAAATTTGCATAAATTGGGAATGAAGGCGCAGGATACCTCCGAGCTTTTTTTCCAAGATGTGCGAGTGCCAAAAGAGAATTTACTCGGCGAAGAGGGTCGTGGTTTTGTTTATCTGATGCAAGATCTTCCGCAAGAGCGCTTGTCGATTGGTGTGAGCGCAGTGGCAAATGCCAAAGCAGTATTGGAGGCGACCGTGGATTACACCAAAGAACGCAAGGCCTTTGGAACCACCGTAGCGTCCTTCCAAAACACTCAGTTTAAACTTGCTGAACTCGCCGCTGAGGTGACCAGTGCTGAGGTGTTTTGTGATCGTTGTACCGAGTTGTTACTGGAAAATAAATTGGATACGGTGACAGCATCCAAGCTTAAATTGTTGACCACTGACCTGCAGTGCAAGGTTGCTGACGAGTGTCTCCAGTTGCATGGAGGCTGGGGTTACATGTGGGAATATCCTGTATGCCGTGCCTTTGCTGACTCGCGCGTTCAACGCATCTACGGCGGCAGTAACGAGATTATGAAACTTATTATCTCCAGAGAGATGATGAAATAGACTATCCCTCATTGCAGAAGAGCCAGAAAACCCCTGCGCACCGTTGTTGCTTAGGGGGTTTTATTTAGCTTTTATAGGAATCATCTATCTTATCGATTATTCGGGTAAAAGCTTTAAATTCAAGCTCACCTGATGGCTGACCCTGAGCTTGCATTGCCATGAGCTGCTCCGAGCGGGCAAGCACCTCATCACCCACGGGTATTAAATTTTTTCCGGTAGCGTCACAGGCCACCTGAATTTCGCAAGACCGTTCTAGACTCCACTGATTCATGAAGGCTTCAGGAATGGTTCGACCGCAGGCCAATAACCCATGGTTGCGTAAAATCAATAACGACTTGTCACCCATATTGGCCACTAGCCTCGGTTTTTCGTCGTCCATCACCGTGATCCCCTCAAAATCATGGTAAGCAACCCGATTGTGCAATAGCGCAGAATAGAAGTTGTCATTGCGTAAACCGTCTTCGCTGCAGGCCACGGCCATGCCAGCACTGGTATGGGTATGGGTGATGCAACTGACATCAGATCTCGCAGCGTGAATCGCCGTATGAATAATGATGCCAGCGGGATTCACGGCGTACTCCGTGTCTTCGACAATATTTCCATCGATATCAACTTTTACTAAGTTGGATGCAGTGACTTCGCTGTAGTGGAGGCCGTAAGGATTGATGAGAAAATGATGTTCATCACCAGGAATTTTAACGGTGATATGGTTGTAGATCATTTCCGTCCATCCCATATAATCGAAAATTCGATAACAGGCGGCTAATTGCACACGTAATTCTTGTTCTGTTTTTGCCATCACTGGTCCCTCTTTGCACGTTTTGCAGTTCTCTGTGGGGTTTACTTACACAGTATTTATTGGTTTTTATTGTCCATGCCAAGTTAAGAATAAAACATTACAACAGTGGTTACCAGTGACGTTGCAGGCGAGATAAGTCATCATGACAAATTTATCGTCATGGGCACAAGACTGGCGCGCAACGATCATGTCTGACCTATGATTCTATATCGTTGGACGCCGCCTGAACCTGTTTTATATTGACTTTTAATGTCGCCGTCGCCAGGCTGACCTCGATGAAAAATGAAAAGAGTCCACCTGTTATGCTAGCGATACTGGCGATAAACAATCCCAGCACTGCTTGCTCGAGATTACTGACAATTAATCCATTGAGGATCAGTAAAATAATATCCAAGCAAATTAGCACTGCAGCGCCAGTGAGAAAGGTGATCGCCCAATTGGCAAACTGTAAACGTTTATCCAAGACACTGAGTTCGTGGCTGTAATTGTCAATTTTTTCGTCATTGGTGTTGTTATCTTGGTTAATACCGCGAGCCCGATCGATGATTCGAGCCACTCGATTGGTAACGACATTGAGCAGTTGGCCAATACCAACGATGAGGAAAACAGGCGTCAGAGCAAGCTGAATAATTTCAATGACCGTTTGGGCATGATCTGGCGAGGCCATAACAGGGCTCCGGTGACTGGTTAATGTTGATCCTCTGAATGATGACTGCAACCGTAATGCAAATTCTTAGATAGACCACCTATTCCAGAGTTTAGCGCATTTCTTGGATCTAAGGTGCGATAATGTTTCGCTAGGGCAGGAGAGGCCACGTAGTGATGGCCTACATTATGTTCAGCCGGGTATTGAGCACCGCGCTGTTTTAGAAGTTGCAACAGTTGTTGCTCTATGGCCTCGGGATCTTCTCCTTTGCGCACAATGTAATCTTGATGGAAAACATGGCAAAGCATATGTCCATAGTAAAGAGGCTCGATCAGTTTGTCTCTAATACTTTGTGGTAGTCTCTCAAACCAATCGGTCTGATTACGAGGCAGGCCAATGTCTAAAGCCAGAATTTTTTCCACCTCTTTATCGTGAATCATACCGTACTGCACCGCGGCACCAGCGCAGGCATAACGCATGAGATAGGCGGCCTTGGCCTGTGATTGATTGATCTCTTCGACGTTGATGTCGCCATCTTGACTGAGTTCGTTGAGAAGGTTTCGGGTTTGTTCGATGCCCTCATTTTTTTCTGTTATTAGCAGATGGTGCTGATACTTATTATTCAAGTGTGACATAAATTCTGGCGTCGGACTGGGGAACAGGCGAAACAGATAATGAACCATTTTGTCTGATGGAGCTTTGCCAAGAAACGGTAGTTTACTGAGAAACATGTCTATTTCTCGTTTGAGACGAAAAAACAGTGGCAGAAAACCACTGCCAAACCAGCGAATCAGATAGACGATATCTCGACCATAGCGATCTGCCAGGGACAGAATTCGATGGTGGATGTATTCGGCGGAGACTGGTAAATTTGTGTTTCTTTCTAACATGTTCAGCCGCACCCTTTGCATCGCTTCGGTGGAGTTGGTGCTGACAAAAAAAGTTCCCTCTTGATTATTGGCGGGGAAAGTGTCCAGACGCACAGCGAAAACAGCCAGTTTACCCGCGCAACCACTGGCTTCGTAGAGCCGTCTTGGGTCAGCATTATAACGTGCCGGCTGATCACTTTCGGTATCTCTGACCCATTGAGCGTACTCATTGTCTGAGGCCGCTCGTTCAGTCTGACTGATATCGGTGTCGCAGTAGCTACCAGAGTCCAAATTGGTCAAGATATCTTTCGGTGTTTTGCCTAAAGCGATCTCTAAATTATTGACTAACGTTAGATGGCCCTGATCGTCCACTTGCGCAAACAGCGCCATCTCTGTGTAGGCCGGGCCTCGCTCCACTAGGGCGCCGCCAGAATTATTGCACACCCCCCCAACAATAGAAGCACCGATACAGGAGGAGCCAATAACTGAGTGGGGTAGTCTGTCCTTAGCCGCCAGCTTTTTTTCCAGATCAAACAGGGTGGCGCCGGATAATGCTACAATTTGTCGCTGTTTTTCGAGTATTTGAATTGAACTGATTCTGGTGGTGTTGATAACTACTGTTTGTCTGTCGCACCCTGGCACTGGGGTTGAACCGCCGGTAAGACCGGTGTTGGCGGCTTGCATAATAACGATAACGTTCGCCTTGACACAGGCCTCTAGCGCTTGCCATTGTTGCCATGAATTAGCAGGTTTGACCACAGCCAGCGCAGGGCCATAGCCTTCACGAAAACCTTTGACATAAGGTGCCATACGGCGATCGCCGATTAATAGATAACGGCGGCCGACAATATCTCGGAGTTGTTTTAAAAGTTCGTGGTTACTCATTTGTCTAGTGCTGAGCGCGAGGTTTATTGGTCTGACCTGAGAAATATTTCTTTCTCACCTGCCTCATGCTGGTTTCTTGTTGTAATAGTTCACTCGCATTAAGCTCAGCAATGGGTGTTATCTCCCCTCGAGTGAGTGAACCATCTGCCGCCAGCGAGAGGTAGCGAGAGCAACAGACACGTAGAAATGAGGTGAAGTTGCCGAGATCATGGTCAGCGTCCATGGATTCGAAATACAGTCGTGTAATCAGTTGATTGACTGTCATATCATCTCGAAAGGCTATTTCTTCCAGAGTATCCCAGAAAAAATCTTCTAGGCGTATTGAGGTAACGACGCCATCAATTCGGAGTGATTTGGTGCGTGACTTCCACAAATGTTGGTCCGCTTCTATGAATAGCTGACACATAATCTTTCCTTACATCCAGGTTAGCTTTAGAGTAGAGCAGCAAACTGCGCGAGCATCGCTGGATGTGCTGGCCATGCTGGAGCTGTCACTAGCTTACCATCGGTGATGGCGCCATCCATAGGTAATTCGGCATACTCTGCGCCGGCCATTTCAACCTCTGGCTGACAGGCTGGATAGGCAGATACTTTTTTACTCTTCAAAATACCAGCGGAAGCTAGCAGCTGCGGGCCATGACAGATTGAGGCGATGGGTTTGTCGGCAGTATTGAACTGCTGAACTAACTCGATGACACGAGAATTTAGCCGTAGGTACTCAGGTGATCGTCCGCCGGGCACATAAAGCGCGTCGTAGTCATCTGCATTGATATCATCAAAGCTAGCATTGAGTTCAAAATTGTGGCCACGCTTTTCACTATAGGTTTGATCGCCTTCAAAATCATGGATTGATGTTGCTATGGTATCTCCCGCTTGTTTGTCTGGACACACTGCATCGACGCTGTGGCCCATTGCTATGAGCGCTTGAAACGGAACCATGTTTTCGTAGTCCTCGACGAAATCACCGGTAATCATTAATACTTTTGCCATTGTAGGTTCTCCCTTTTATGTTTTTAGTTATGGCAGATGGAAAGGATCCACCTGATGGATTTGAGTAAACCATGGCTTAAACACAATGAGGTAATAAGTGAATACTACAGAATTAGCTTGCGGAAATGATTGTCAATCAGACATTTTTGTTATGCACTGATTCGGCAGGGCTTTCTTTGAGTAACATAATGGCTGCCGCTTGACCTGATAAAAATGCACCTTCAACCCTTGGGCCGCCAAAGGCGTCACCAGCAAATATCAATGGCGGCAGAGAGGTTGATCGACTGCCGAGCACACAACGATTTTCATCTATTATAGTTGGTTTGCTGTAGCGCCATCCGTGCACCTGGAAGTCGATGACCTTAGCACCCAGATAAGGGCCTGCAGCTTCAATCAGTTCTCTGCCCACCTGTTGTCGATTTCGTTCAAAGTGATCTGCACTGAAGTCGCCATTGGCGTGAATTGTTACCGCTGGGATTTGTGAAACGCCTTTTTGTTGGTTGTCAGCGATCCACGCAACGGGACCTTGATTAATGACCAGAGCGCCTGGTGATGGAATCTTTGAGGATTGGTCGAGAATCGCCATCACGGCTATACAGCTTTCATAACGAATTCGAGCGAGGCGGGCTGAGGTTTCTGGATGCAGTGCGATCCCAGAGCTAGTGAGTAATTCGAGGCTTTGAGGAACAGGTGAGGTGATCACTAGAGCTTCTGATTGTAGAGATTGTCCATCGTCCATCTGAACTATCCAACTGTTCTTATCTTGAGCTACAGCAGTTACTCTTGTGGCAAGTGTTACATTGATGTCAGCGGCCAGATGTTTGGCTATGGCGGTCATTCCGGGTACACCGCGATAGCGAGCGTGGCTATTGGGTTCTCCGGGAAAGCTGCTGTACCACTCTTCAGCTACGCCAGCCGAAATCCACTGGTTGACCTGGTGGATAAACTCGCTGTCTCTCGTGGTCATAAATTGGGCGCCATGATCGAAGCACGCATCGTCAATCCGACGTCCAGCCAAGCGCCCGCCCAGACCTCTTCCTTTATCGATTACCATGACGTTGCGACCGCTGCGCTTCAGCAGAGAGGCAGCGCTCAGACCGGCAAGGCCGGCACCTATAATGATAACGTCGGTATGTTCGGTCATAAGTGTTCAACTTTCCTTACTTGACGCCGAGCCTCTGATTTACAACGCTGTGAGCAATAACGCACCTCATGCCAACAACGCGCCCATTTTTTTCGCCAAGTGAAAGGTCGTTCACACTGTAGACAGATTTTAACAGGAAGATCTGACTTTTTACGCATAGTGAGACTCAAGGTTTCGTTTTAAGCAAAAGTAATCCACTGGATGATCGCCCAACGGATCTCTGTGGATGCCTGTCTTGACATAGGTCATACCAAGGCCTTTCATCACCGCGATGGAGCGGGTGTTTTCCTTATCAGCGATGGCCCAAACAGATTCCACAGTGGTGGCTTGCCACAGTGTTTTGGTTATCGCACGCACCCCTTCACTGGCATACCCATGGCCCCAGGCATTTTTCTTCAGTCGCCAACCCAGTTCTATGTGATTCACATCAAAATTACCGCTAAAAAAATCCATTGGTCTGACTAATATCCAGCCGATATAGCTGTTATCTGCTGACAGGCTTAATTGCCATAAGCCCCAGCCCGCGCGCTCGTTTCTGTATGCGGCTAGCCGCGGAATAAAAACCTCTTCAATCTCCCTTCTCGATGTCGGTTGACCACCGTTGATATATTGCATAACCTCGGGATCTTGATCGACTTCCCAAAGCAGCTCAATATCACTCAGCGACAATAATCTGTAGCGCAACCGCTGACTTGGTTTTACGAAAAATATTGAATTGGGATCAGTCATCTGAGTCTTAGCCCACAAGTAGTGGTGGGCCGGCCAGAAATTTTCCGTACATCAAAAACAGCTGAATGCAGCTGACTGTGGCTCCAAAGATTGGGGGAAAAGCAATACTATTCACAATGAACCCCTTCGTTATAGCAATTCCTCAAGCTTGCTGACTAATATTTGAGTGACTTGCTGGGGATTTGCCTGGCCCTTGGATGCTTTCATTATCTGACCCATAAAGCCACCCAGTTTTTTCTTGCGTTTGCCTTCTTCACTGGAGAGATAGTCTTGCACCATCGCAGGGTTGGCATCTAATACCTCAGCCACCATTTTTTCCAACGCGCCACTGTCTGACACCTGTTTTAGCCCTCGGGATTGAATCACTTCGTCGGCACTACCTTCGCCTTGCCACATGGCTTCAAAGACCTGCTTGGCCATCTTTCCAGAAATACTATTGTCATCAATACGAACCACTAGGCCGGCCAACTGAGACGCCGTTACAGGGCTTTTATTAAAGCTAAGTCCGACATTATTGAGTGCCGCGCTAACATCACCCATCACCCAATTAGCGGAGACTTTGGCATTGTTTGATTGTTCAACCACCTGTTCGAAAAATTTTGCCATGGCTGAATCAGCAGAGAGTATATTGGCATCATAATCTGATAGTTGGTATTCACTTATAAATCGCTTTACTCGCTCATCAGGCAATTCTGGCATAGTTTTTTTGAGTCGATCGATGGTGTCATCGGTAACAATCACTGGCAATAGATCAGGGCAGGGAAAGTAGCGGTAGTCGTTGGCTTCTTCTTTACTGCGCATGGCTTTGGCGACCTTGGTATCGCCATTGTATAGTCGGGTTTCTTGAGTGACTGTACCGCCATCCTCCAAAAGGTCTATCTGTCGCTCGACTTCAAGTTCAATTGCGTCTTCCATAAACTTGAATGAGTTGAGGTTTTTTGTCTCTGTGCGCGTTCCGAGCTCAGTGCTGCCGGCCGGCTTGACAGAAACGTTGACATCAAAGCGCATACTGCCTTGGCTCATTTCACCATCACATATACCAATGGATGTCACAATACTATGTAGTTTTTTGGCAAAGGCTACAGCTTCTGCTGCATTACTCATATCGGGTTCAGACACGATTTCAATTAATGGTGTGCCGGCGCGATTTAAATCAACACCGGAAGTCCCGGCGGGCAGATCTCCCTCATGAAGTGATTTGCCAGCGTCTTCCTCAAGGTGGGCGTGATGAATTTGGATGATTTTTTCCTCACCATTGTCTGCTTGAATAACCACTTGACCTGGGCCAACAATGGGTTTTTCTAGTTGCGTGGTTTGGTAACCTTTAGGTAGGTCTGGATAAAAATAATTTTTCCTCTCAAACACTGATTCTTGACAGATGTCGGCATCAATGGCCAAACCAAACAGTATGGCGTATTCGATTGCTTGCTTATTCACCACTGGCAAAGTACCTGGCATGGCCAAATCGATGGCGCAGGCTTGGCTATTGGGTTCTGCACCAAAGGCAGTGCTGGCCCCGGAGAATATTTTACTTTTGGTAGCTAACTGCACATGAACTTCAAGACCGATTACCGTTTCCCAATTCATTCGATTCCCTCCGGTGCCTGTGTATGCCAGTCGGTTATCTGTTGAAATTGATGAGCTGCATTTAACACCAGTGACTCATCAAAATAGTTGCCAATGATTTGCAGTCCCACGGGTTTACTATCTACCATACCGCAGGGTATTGACATGCCCGGAAGACCTGCCAAATTGGTGGCAATGGTATAGATATCTTCGAGATACATGGCCACTGGATCATCACCCTTGGAACCAAACTTGAATGCTGGTGAAGGGCAGGTGGGCCCCATGATTAAATCCACGGATTTAAACGCCTCGACAAAGTCTTGCTGAATAAGCTGGCGAACCTGCTGAGCTTTACCGTAATAGGCATCATAATAACCGGCCGACAGGCAGTAGGTGCCGATCATAATGCGTCGTTGAACCTCTTCGCCGAAGCCTTCAGAGCGGGTGCGGCAGTACATGTCTTGTAAATCCTTGGGGTTGTCGCATCGGTAGCCATACTTCACGCCATCAAACCGCGATAGATTCGCCGAGGCCTCGGCAGGCGCAATTACGTAGTAGGCGGGCACTGAGAGAGCTGAAGATGGCAAGCTTATTTCAACGAGTTTTGCACCTTGGGCTTCAAACTCTGCCAGGGCCTTTTGTACGGCGCGCTCAGTGCCTGCATGCAATCCCTCGGAAAAATACTCTCTAGGTATACCAATTTTTTTTCCCTTCAACGGATTATTTAATGACGCGCAATAGTCAGGGACGACGCTGTCGACTGAAGTGGAATCTTTATCGTCAAAACTGGCCATGCTGTTGAGCAGGATAGCGCAGTCCTCAGCAGTGCGAGCCATGGGGCCCGCTTGATCTAAACTCGAGGCAAAAGCGATCATTCCCCAGCGGGAGACACGTCCGTAGGTGGGCTTTAAGCCACTTATCCCACATAGAGCAGCGGGCTGTCTTATAGAACCACCAGTGTCTGTTGCTGTAGCAGCAGGCGCAAGGCGCGCGGCCACCGCTGCTGCTGAGCCACCAGATGAGCCACCGGGCACTGAATCCAACGCCCAAGGATTGTTCACTGGACCGTAGAAACTAGTTTCATTGGATGATCCCATGGCAAACTCATCCATATTAGTTTTGCCAAGCATCACTGCGCCGTCACGATGGAAATTTTCCACAACAGTCGCATTGTATGGGGGAACGAAATTATCCAGCATTTTTGATCCACAGCTGGTACGAACGCCATGGGTACAAAAAATATCCTTGTGGAGGATAGGAACACCGCAGAGAGCTGGCGAGTCGCCTGCTGCTATTCTTTGATCTGCCTTTGACGCCGCATCCAATGCCTGATCTCTAGTCACTGTGATCACAGCGTTGTAATTCGGGTTAAGTTGCTCTATGCGAGTTAAGAAATGTGTCGTCAATTCAACACTTGTAAAGGTCTTGTTTCGCAGGCCGTTTACTAATTCGGCTAAAGTATGGTTGTGCATGTTGAATCCGCTTAATCGATCATTTTTGGTACTGTGAAGAGATCACTGTGAGTGTCCGGCGCGATTTCTTGGAATGCGTCTCGCTGGTTACTTTCGGTTACTACATCGTCTCTTAGACGCTGCGACTGGTGATAAGGTCGTGATATCTGCTTCACAGAGGACGTGTCAGCTCCCTGAAGTTGATCCACCAGTGATAACACACTGCTCAATCGTTCGCTGACATCTGCTATGGTTTTTTCATCGATTTGCAGTCGTGAGAGTGTCGCTAATTTCTCGATTTCGGTTTGTTTAATAGCCATTTCTTAGCCTTTTCAAAACTAGACTGATGATCATATAATTTATAACGATCAGCTCAACGCTGACTTGCGCCAAAGGTACCATAAAAATGGTCTTTAAAGTTACTGTTGAATGCCTTTTGAGTGAGTAAAAATCGCGTTATAGTGTTATTTGGTGAAAATTTGATATAGATGTAGGCAGATTCGTGTCAGATCGGCTAAACTTGCCGGCCAGCATAGTTTTTGTTGTCGCTTTCAACGGATGGGCTGAAGACAAAGACTTCATTGACTGATCTCTTCGATCAGCGAAGATGAATTAGGAATATTAAGAGATGCTAAAACGTATTAGAGGCCTTTTTTCAAGTGATCTGTCCATTGATTTGGGCACGGCAAACACGCTCATTTATGTCCGCGAAAAGGGCATTGTTCTCAACGAGCCCTCAGTGGTGGCAATTCGGCAGCACATGGGTCAGAAGACAGTTGAAGCTGTGGGGGTTGACGCCAAACGAATGTTAGGGAGAACTCCTGGAGACATCACAGCGATTAGACCACTCAAAGATGGCGTTATCGCGGATTTTCAGGTCACCGAAAAGATGCTGCTGCATTTTATAAAGAAAGTCCATGATGCCAGTTTTTTTCCACCGAGTCCCAGGGTGCTAATATGTGTTCCCTGTATGGCCACAGAAGTTGAGCGTCGAGCGATTGAGGAAGCTGCCTACCGAGCGGGTGCCAGAGAAGCCCACTTAATAGAAGAGCCGAGAGCTGCAGCCATAGGTGCCGGTCTGCCAGTCGAGGAGGCAATTGGTTCTATGGTGGTGGATATTGGAGGTGGCACCACAGAGATTGCTATTTTGTCTCTCAATGGCGTGGTATTCGCTGATTCGGTTCGTATTGGTGGTGACCGCTTTGACGAGGCGATTGTAAATTTCGTTCGTCGGGAGTACGGAAGCGTCATTGGTGATACCACTGCTGAGCGCATAAAAATGGAAATCGGTGGTGCTTATTTAGCGAAGGAAATCCGTGAAATAGAGGTTAGAGGACGAAATTTGGCTGAGGGTATTCCCAAACGCTTCACATTGACAAGCGATGAGATACTTGGAGCGCTCCAGGAACCGCTGGTGGGGATTGTTCAAGCAGTAAAACGGGTGCTGGAGCAATCACCTCCTGAATTAGCCTCTGATATTGCCGAGGCGGGTATTGTGTTGACGGGCGGCGGCGCCCTCTTGAAAGATTTGGATAAATTGTTGTCCAGCGAAACTGGATTGCCGGTGATTGTTGCTGAAGAGCCCTTAACTTGCGTCGCAAGGGGTGGAGGCGAGTTCCTGGATATGATGGACAAAAGCAAACTTAACAAGCTTACTTTTTAGCTTTGGCCTGACGTTGCTCGCGAAAAACTGATATCTAAGCGTACAATTGCCATAATGAAAATTCCTCCAGGAGCATAGGGATTAGCAAAGTCTTACTCAAAGCATCTTCAATAATCCGGCGGTTGCTTCTGGTAGGGGTTATCGCCTCAGGGTTAATGCTAGCTCATTCCTACACTAAATTACTTGAACCTGTAGAGCTAGTTTTTGAAGCGGCTATCGTCCCCGCTTATACAGTTGCCGCTGTTCCCATTCGTTTTGGTCGATGGTTTGCTGCGCTATTTTCAAATCGTCAGGATTTGCAAACCGAGAACGAGCGATTGAAGCAAGAAAACCTGATCCATCGTGGACAGATTCAGCGGATGGCGAATCTGGCAGCTGAAAATCTACGGTTACGGCTGCTGTTAAATGCCACTGAGCTGTTTTTAGACAAAGTTTTGGTTACTGAAGTTATCGGTGTATCTCCAACGCCAAAGAGACATACCTTAATCATCGATAGAGGGCGTAATGATAACGTATATGTAGGTCAACCCCTTTTGGATGCTGAGGGTTTGATGGGGCAGATTATTTCAGTTCATGATAACCACAGTATTGGCCTTTTAATCACTGACAGTACTCACGCAATTCCAGTGCAAGTATTGAGGAATGGTTTGCGTTCAATTGCGGAAGGAACCTCGGATTACAATCAACTGCGACTGAGGTTTTTGTCCTCCACAGCAGATATAAAATTGGGTGATGAGTTGGTCAGCTCTGGCTTGGGTGAGCGGTTCCCACCGGGATATCCGGTTGGAAAGGTTACTAATGTTGATCCATCTCTGGGCTCGGACTTCGTTGAGGTCACTGTGTCCCCTAAGGCAAAGATTGATCGGAGTAAACATCTTTTGTTGGTCTTTACCTCTGAAAACGACGTTTTTCAGGAGGTACAAGAGTGACCCTGTCGAGTGTTGGTACCACCTTTGCAGTAACACTGTTTGCTGCATTGATACTGCAGCTGATACCGCTGCCCGAAAATTTCATTTATTGGAGGCCTGATTTCCTTTTATTGGTTACTGTCGGGTGGATTATTTTTAGTTCAGACTCGCTAGGAATAGTATTTGCCGGGTTGATGGGCTTGTTGGCTGATTTTATATTTGGGTCTCCTACAGGGTTGCACATGTTGCTGTTTGCAATGGTAGGCGCAATTCCACTTTTTCTAAGTGGGTGGTTGACGTACTTCACTCTTGCTCATCGCTGTGGCTTTATATTTTGTCTTGCGGTGTTTTACCAGTTGATGAGTAACATCTTTTTTTCCCTTTGGGCTCTTCCTGTAAACTACGAGTATATTTTGGTTGTTGCGCTTATATCCAGTCTGATATGGCCGCTGCTCGATCGTCTGCTGTCCGCCGTAAACTATAAATACTGAGCTCGTCGCTAAGTTATGATCTGCGGAGAGACCAGAGAATGGAGCTGAACAAGAAATGTCTTTAACTACATCGCCGCAACCTCGCTATGATCTTCTATTGGCGTCCGCTTCTCCTCGTCGACGCGAGCTTTTAGATCAGATTGGCGTTTTTTATAAAGTAGTAAATCCTAATATTGTTGAACATCAGCAGCGTGGTGAGACGGCTCTGGAGTATGTGCAGCGGCTCGCATTGGAGAAATCAAGAGTTGGTTATTGCATGGACGAATCTCACAAGCCTACCCTCGGTGCAGATACGATTGTTTGCTGCGATCAGGAGGTATTTGGCAAGCCAATTGATTCGGATCACTTCCGTCATATGCTGACAGAATTATCACATAGAAGCCATAGGGTCCTTTCAGCGGTCGCCATGACCCAAGGACAGAGAGAATCTGTTCTTGTGGCTGAGACAAAGGTACGAATGAGGAAAGTTTCCGATGCGGAGCTCGATGCTTACTGGCTCTCTGGAGAGCCAATCGGCAAGGCAGGTGGCTATGCAATTCAGGGTTATGGTGCAGTTTTTGTCGAGCATATTGAAGGAAGTTATACCGGTGTAGTAGGTCTTCCAATTGCAGAGACGTGTGGTCTATTGAATGAGTTTAGTGTGCCCATTTGGGAGTCTAGTAAGCCAAGTTCGGGTTGAGATTATGCATAGCCTATTGATTAATACTGCACACAGAGAGACGCGAGTTGCTCTCCTGCATGGAGATAAACTGGAGCAGCTACACATTATTAAACCAGGGCGGTCTAGTCTGGTGGGGAACCTGTATAAAGGCCAGGTGAGGCGAATTGTGCCGTCATTGGAGGCAGCATTTGTCGACTTCGGAGCGGATAAAAATGGATTCTTATCGTTGACTGATATTTGTTTGCCGCCGCTCAAAAAGTCAGCGACTAAGCAGCCCTTGCAGCCTACGATTAATCAATTTTTGCATGAGGGTCAGCAGATTTTTGTTCAAGTGATCAAGGATCCAATTGATGATAAAGGGGCTCGTCTGACCACTAAGATTTCCCTAGCATCGCGATTTCTGGTTTTCTTACCGTTCGGTAGACGCTTAAAAGTATCTCATTTGCTCAAAGACGTCGAAGAGCGGAATCGATTGAAAGCGGTGTCCAGAGAACTCATAGATGAGAAGCAAGGTAAGGATTGTTTGGCGCGCTCAGGTTACATCTTGCGCTCGCAGGCTCGTTTTGCAGATCGCCAAAGCCTGAGTGCCGATCTGGATTACTTATTTTCCCTTTGGTCTTCATTGCAGAAGACATTCACAACAACCAAGGCACCAGCGATTGTTCATCGAGAATTGCCCTTGGAAAAGCAGTTGATTAAACAATTTATTCCAGAGGGACTCGATAGAATAGTAGTTGATGACCGAGAAAAGTACAGTGATCTCCTCGAGTTTTGCCGATCTGAGTCAGTTGTTGAAGATTTGCACTTTCACAGTGATCTATCCAGCTTGCCGTTGTTTCAGCACCATGGTATTGAACCACAGATAGCGGATGCACTGGCGCGCAAGATTGATTTACCCAAGGGCGGTCATGTTGTATTCGATCAGACAGAGGCGATGGTTGTAATTGATGTTAATACTGGTGCCAGTGCAGGCCAGGGTAGTATCGACAAAACACATTATGAAACTAATCTTGAGGCTGCCGGCGTTATAGCACGGCAAATTCGTTTGCGAAATTTGTCCGGTATTATTGTTATTGACTTCATTGACATGCAACCGGCTGCTGATCGCAGCAGGTTGTTAGCTGAATTAAAAACTGCCATGGTTGACGAGGGTTCCGATATCTACATATCGAACTTTACTGAACTTGGCTTAGTCCAAATACGTAGAAAACGTCGAGCGGCAAGCCTGAGTAAAATCCTAAGGGAACAGTGTGATGCCTGTTCTGGTAGTGGCCATGTTAAGTCACTGGATTCAGTATTTATAGATATCTGGCGCACAGTGTCACATGTTAGCAAAACTAATCATGGGAAAAATCTTGAATTACAGGCTTCCTTGGAGGTAACAGACTATCTGCAATATTCGAGAGATTTTTTACTCCATGAGCTTCGGGAAAAGTTTAATTGCATGATCGAATTAAAACATCAACCACGATACTTTCGTGAGCAGTTTAGTGTGGTTCCCATTTATGCTGAGAGATAATGTCTAGCTTTTTCAATACACTTGGCTCTATTGCCCGTGCACTTTTGCTCAGCTTGAGCCTGATGGTGTGTGTTGTTGTTGTTTTGTTTTTAGTGGCTCGGCAATCCATTGCGAATGTAGATAATTTACGCGGTGACATCGAGTTACTTTTATCAGAAACCATTGGACTGCCGGTAACCCTCGGCCCTTTAGCAGGTGAGTGGCCGCGACTGCTGCCGGTGATTGATATTTCCAACGTGATAATAAGGGATGCCGACTATTTGCCGTCGGTGGCGTTAAAAGATGTACGCGCAGAATTGGATTTGGTTCGCAGCTTGCGTCATTTTAATTTGGTATGGCGAGAGCTGAGTATTGCTGATCTGTCTCTTTCTATGGCGCAGGATAGCCAGGGTGATTGGTCTTTGAGTGGTTTTGAGAGTGGCGCTGAAACTGATATGCAGGAGTTATTAAAGCCATTCCTTCATAGCCGGTTAATCAATCTCGGTCGAATTGAAGTGGAGTTTCGAGCCCACTCAGGTGCAGTAACACACATAGAAGCTGCGACAGTGCGGGTAGAAAATGTTCAAGACTTTCATCGCGCAGAGATGTCATTGTTGTTGTCTCAACAAGAGACCCCAGCCTCGTTTATCTTTGAGGGGCTGGGTAATCCAATGGATGTTGAGTCCTTCAGCGGTCGGGCTTATATAAAGTTGGAAAATTTTGACGTCTCTACATCGCTAGCGAGCGTAGGGAAGTCGATTTTTACGACGTTACTGGATGACTTGGTCCAGTTTAGGGCTGGGTTGAATAGTGAAATTTGGATCGATATACAGCCAGGCGGAAGTGTCGATTTTGAGGGGACGCTTGAATTAGCTGAGATTCCCTTAGATTGGGTTTCAGAAGTCCCCCCAATTAAAAACTTAAATGCAAATTTAGTTGGGTGGTATACACCGCGAGCAGATTGGGGTATGCAGCTTCAAGAATTAGATTTCGACTGGGCTGATGCTGAAATAGAGCCGCTAAATCTGCTCTTTAGCAAACCATTGATGACCGAAGCGAACCACTTCGATGTATCGCTTAACTATGTCAACTTGAGTTTACTATCGGAGCTGGCAGCTAAGACGAATATTGTCAACGACAAAACTCTAGATCTTATTCAACAACTGCAATTAAAGGGTGAACTGAGTGCGCTCACCTACGGTTACAGCGACAATGGATACTTCGCCTCTGCCCACGTAAAGGATGTTGATGTTGCGCCTATTTTAGGAATTCCCGGTATCAGGGGAGCTGACGGATACATCGAGTTCGAGGGCAACAAAACACTGTTTCACTTGGAGGATCAAAATGGTCTTAGCTTGTTTTTTCCAAAAGTATACAAAGATTATTTAAAAATTGAGCAAGCCAATGGAACCCTTTATGTTGAAAATGATGCAGTTGGGAAAACTACTGTTGTGCGAAGCTCGGTTATGCAGGCTTCTCTTGATGCCGGTGAAGCAACATTTTTATTTTCTGTTGAACAGGACAAAACCTTACCAAAAAAACCACCAGCAATGACGCTGATGGTAGGAGCGCGAGATCTTGATGCATCCTACGCCGAGCAATACCTGCCTTATAAGCTGTCGCCGCCATTACTGAATTGGTTGCAACAGTCCAACATCAAAGGTCGCGTAAATCAATTTGGGTTATTGCAGCGAATTGGTCCAGGCAGCGATGAGCAGCGGACAAAAACCACGCAGTTATTTTTTGATATTTCTCAGGGCTCATTAAACTTTCATCCTCAATGGCAGAGCCTCAATCAGGTCGATGCCAAATTATTGGTGGATGACACACTTACCTCAGCTCAGATTTCCTCAGCCAAGCTTGGTCAAGCAGAGGTGCGTGATGCAGATTTGCAAATTGGCGGTTATCCCAAGGGTGAGGCGAAAAACAGCCTGCTCAACCTTTCTGGCGAGATAAATTCGACGTTGGCTGGTGTTATTGATTTGTTAGCTAATTCGTCACTGTCCGGGCAATTCGGCGTGCTCGGAGATTGGGAGTACAGCGGTCAGATCGAAGCTGATATGGACTTGGTTATTCCATTGTCGAAAATATCTTCGATTCAACCTCTTACCCAATACAACGTTAGTAGTCGACTGTTCAAAGCTGGTGTCGCTATTCCCAGCACACCGATCAAGCTCGAACAGCTCTATGGAGAATTAAACTTTTCAAATCAGCGGGGCTTTTATTCACCCTTGATTGGCGGGCAATTTTGGGATGAACCACTGCAGATTAAGTTCTTCAAGCAAGCGGGTATTCAAAAAATGGATATTAAAACTATCGTGGCGCCTGAGAACCTCACACAGTTTATCATTTTCCCGTGGCAGAAACTGATAAAGGGGCGGATTCCGCTTGAGGGTGTTTTATCCGTCGAATCACTGGTGGAAACTTCCTCTGAGGATCTCTCTAGTAAATCGCAGAGTCCCGTCACTTTGACATTGATGAGTGACTTGGTTGATAACCAAATATTACTTCCAGAACCCTTGGCAAAGAAGAGAGGCACTGAGAGACGCTTGGCACTAAAGTTTCACTTCGATAAGGGGCTGAGCAGGCTAGAGGGGACCCTGGGTGATGATTTGGTATCTGATTTGAGATTTTCTCAGGATGGTTTGAGTCGTGGTTTGGTTTCCTATAACAAACTGATTAGTCTTCCGCCTGAGGGACACTTATTAATTGGTAGTCATTTGGAAACAACAGATTTTGATCGTTGGATGCCCTTTGTTGATATGTTCCGCAATGGCGATAATCAACGAAGCTCTGTGTGGAAGCCACGGTTTAATCTAAGTTTCGATTTTCTTGATTTTTCGGGGGTGACACTCAGTGATATAGACTCTTACATGGCGATTGACTCAGATGCTGTAGATGTGTCTTTTAGTAGTGACATAGCGGATGGTAAATTGCTGTTGTCTTTGACGGATAGCACCGTCTCAACGCTGTCGCTGTCACGTTTAAATATGCCCTCTGTCTCACTAGATGGAAAATCTAGTTTGTCCTCCTTTGATCCCAGAACCTTGCGGCCAATGGATTTATCTATCTCGCAACTTTTCTTTGATGACAATTTATGGGGCAGTCTAGACTTTCAAGTCCGACCTCAAGATAAAGGCACACTGTTTGACAATATTCGTGGAGAACTATTTGGAATGCAAATAGGCGTGCCTGATTCCGACGCTGAGGCAAGCTTTTTCTGGGGTCATGATGGAGAGCGTTTCAATAGTCGTGTTACAGGCCCTATAAGTGTAGAGAATGTCGGCGATCTGTTTGTCAAAGCTGGATTAGATGCGCCTATTGATAGCGATTCTGGACGTTTTTTACTTGACCTTCAGTGGGCCGAAAAACCTTGGTTGTATAGTGGTCAAAATTTAATGGGAAATATTGATATACAGCTAAGTAACGGGCGTTTTTATAATTCTCCTGCGGGCGGCAGTGCCGTATTAAAGTTAGTCAGTTTAGTGAATTTTGCCAATTGGTTGCGGCGCTTGCGTTTGGATTTTTCCGATGTCATTGGTGATGATTTGGAGTACAAAACATTGGACGGTACGATCAAATTTTATCAAGGTAATGCACAGTTTTTACGGCCGCTAAAAGTAAATATGCCCTCTGGTCGTATGAGTATGGCGGGTGAATTTGATCTTATGGAAGAAACTGCTAATGCGCATCTTGTGGCTACACTGCCAGTGGCCTCAAATTTACCATGGGTTGTGGCCCTGTTAGCAAATGTACCGGCTGCGGCTGGTGTGTATTTGACGAGTAAGCTGGTAAGTAAACAGGTAGATCGTCTGTCTAGTATAAGTTATCGTATTGTTGGTCCCTGGGAAGATCTTAAAGTAACTGTTGATCGGATGTTTGCACCCCAATTGAAAGATAGTCCTGATCCTGATGAGTTGTGATCGTCACAGCTGACAGCCTAATTATTCGGCTACTGAACGAATATATTGAAATAATTTACGACTTGCTGCGGGCGATTTTTTTTGCTCCAACTCACGATTTGCCTGGCGTTGAAGATTACGAAGTTGTTGACGATTTGCATTGGGGTATTGAAGGATGAATTCCTCAATGGCAGTTGTTCCGTTGTTAATCAGGTTGTCCCGCCACACTTCTAGTTGAGAAAAATGTTGACGGTAGGTGAGAGACTGGTGATTCATTTTTTCCAGAGTATGTTGAATGTTGTCAATGTTTGATGTGCGCATTAACTTACCGATATATTGCAGATGCCTGCGTTTTGCCTCTCGGCTTTTTAGTCGTCTAGCCTCATAAATGGCTTCTTTAAGTTGCTCTGGAAGGTCAAATTTTTGTAGTTTCCCCTCCGGCATTTCCACGAGCTCTTTGCCCATTGCTTGAAGCGCATGACTCTCTCGCTTCAACTGCGATTTACTGGGTTCCTCGGGGACAGTTTCAGAGTTTATGTCAGTCATCAGAGTAAGAACGCTGCCGCCAGTCCGAGAAAGGATACGAAACCAACAATATCAGTGATGGTCGTGAGAATAACCGAACCCGCCAGCGCAGGATCTATTTTCAGTGAACGTAAAATCACCGGTAATACCGTCCCAGCGACAGCCGCCGCCATAAGATTAATTGCCATGGCTAATCCGATAATTAGCGCCATTTTGCCATCGTCAAACCAAACAGAGACAATGAAGCCCACCAGCAGAGCATAGAGCATTCCATTAAACACTCCCACAGCAAATTCTTTACTCAGCAACCAGCTGATGTTGCTGCGTTCGATCTGACCAAGAGCCATGCCACGGATGACTACTGTCAGCGTTTGACTGCCGGCCACCCCCCCCATACTGGCTACAATAGGCATCAAAATTGCGAGAGCAACAATTTTGTCCAGCGTTGCTTCAAACACACTAATAGCAGAGGAGGCAACAATTGCTGTAATCAGATTGACTCCTAACCAGATAGCACGTCGTGGCGCGGTTTTTATCACAGAAGAAAAGGTGTCTTCAGCGTCGCTAAGTCCCACCATTGCCAGTAGTGAATGATCGGCATCTTCGACGATGACATCGACAACATCATCAATGGTAATTCTCCCCAGTAAACGATTCTGCTCGTCTACAACCGGGGCAGAAATTAAATCATAACGCTGAAAACGTGTAGCGACTTCGGAATCAACAAGATTGACATTGATTGCTTTAACTTCTGTATTCATAACCTCGCGCACTGTTGTATTGGGCGAAGACGTCAGTAATTTACCGATGGCGAGATTGCCCAAAAAAGTGTCTTTGCGACTCACTACGAAGAGGTTGTCCGTAGTGTCTGGAATTTCATCGAAGCGTCGCAAATATCTGAGTACAACGTCTACCGTGATATCGGGTCGAACAGTGATCACCTCGGTATCCATCAATCCGCCAGCGGTGTCCTCGGCATAGGTTAGCACTGTCTCGACTCTTTGACGGTCTTGAAGTGACATCGCTTGCAACACCTCGGAAATAACACCTTCCGGTAGTTGCTGCAGGATATCTGCAACATCATCAACATCTAAACCTTCGGTTAGCAGTGCAACCTCGGCACCGTCCATTCTATTGAGAAAATCTAATTGTATCCCCTCGGAAAGATCTTGAATGACCTCACCGGAAATTTCAGAGTCAATCAAATCCCATAAAATATGGCGATGTTTTGGTGGTGTGATCTCCAATTGATGAGCGATATCAGGGGGCGCAAGGTTATTTAGCGTGTGTTTGATCTGATTCAGAGTGGCAGAATCAATTCCGGCGTCGAGCTGTGCGATTAAATTGTCATCGACGATCATACTTTGAGGTCCCATTGGACGTTTAACCTTACCCAATCATTCTAACTCTCTCGCATGCGATCCGATAGGGGTGAGGGTAATTTTGCTGTATCAACCGAGCTGCATACCTGAGGATTATTCACCTTCACCAAAATAATCGGCAAACAGTGCAGTGACAGCATCCTGTGCCTCTTGTTGATCATCGCCTTCGAACTCAAAGATTAGTTCGGTGCCCTTACTGGCTGCAAGTAACATTAACGACATTACACTTTTTGCGTCGACGGTGACCCTGTCCAGACCTGCGGATATTTTACAACCATAGCGATTGGTTAGATTGGCCAGTTTTGTTGCTGCGCGCGCGTGAAGACCAAGCTTATTAATTACTGTAATCTTTGTCTGTATCATGTTCTCTACTTGTTGCTTACTGTTACTCAACGATTTCTTTGTGTACTATCTGAACTGAAGGATAAACACTGGAAAAATGTGCACCGAGCTTGTTGGCAATATACACTGATCGATGCTGCCCACCGGTACATCCTATGCTCACCGTCAGATAACTTCGATTGTTTTGTTGAAACTTAGGTATCCACTTGGTGAGATAGTCGGTGATGTCCGACAGCATAGACTTGACATCTTCTTCGGCATCTAAAAACTGAATAATTCCAGCATCGTTACCATTTTGCATTCTCAACTCTTGCTTCCAATATGGGTTTGGCAGACAGCGTACATCAAAAATAAAGTCCGGGGCTTCAGGTAGTCCACGTTTGAAGCCAAATGACTCAAATAAGATAGCCATGTGACCGTCACTACTCGGCATGACAATCGTTTTTATAATGTCTCTGAGCTGATGAAGCGTCAGTCCCGAGGTATCAATGTTTTGGTCTGATATTTTGATGATCGGCGAGAGTATCCCCTCTTCCAAATCAATCGCTTCGGAAAGCCCGACACTGTGGCTACTGAGCGGATGCTTGCGGCGGGTTTCGCTGTACCGCCGGACAAGGTCACTACGGCGGGCTTGCAGAAAGAGAACACTTACCTCAATTCCCTTGCGCTCTATTTTGCTTAGTATCGCTGGTAGTTCACTAAGATCGCCAACAATGTTACGAGCATCGATACCGACAGCTAGCTGCGTGCCTTTTTCTCTCTCCAGGTGATCATCCAGCAGAGAACCTTGACTGTGCTGCTTGGCCTGGTCAGAGCTCAATTGTTTGACTAAGCTAGGCAGCAGGCTGGCCGGCAAGTTGTCGATGCAAGTAAATCCAATATCCTCAAGAATATTGAGTGCAGATGTCTTGCCAGAACCTGATCGACCACTGACTATCACCAGACGAAACATTAGCTAGCCTGCTCCAGAGCAATGGCAGTATCGAATAGGTCTTGACTGCAGGTGCAGTCTCTGAGCTGTTGTCTAAAACTGTCTTTTTGCATAATTCCAGCAACACGTGCCAAGGTGGCTAGATGCTCGTCGTTTTTCTCTTCTGGGACCACTAGACCGAAAACTAAATCCACAGGATGACCGTCAAAGGCGTCGAAATCGATCGGGGCGTGTAACTTAATCAGGCAACCATAAATTCGTCTTACGCCGGCAGCTCTGCAATGAGGTATGGCAACACCATCGCCAATTGCAGTACTGCCGAGCTTTTCCCGTGTGATGAAACGATGAAATAGATCTTCTGATAGGTCCTCAGTACCTCCCAAAACGTCGCTGACCAAGGTGGATAAGCTTTCCAAAAGACGCTTCTTACTTGAGCATCGCACCCCGCTGTGCGTCATATCGACGGTCAGTACATCAGCTATTTTCATGAGATGAGTCAGTGGCCTCTATGTTTTTCTTTATATTTTATTAATTGCCGGTCGAGTTTGTCTGACAGCGCATCAATTGCTGCATACATATCCTCGTGCTCAGCAAGAGCAAACAAATCACCACCGCTAACATGTACGGTAGCCTCGGCTTTTTGTATGAGTTTTTCAACGGTTAGTATGACGGTGGTGCTGGTGATTTGTTCGTAATGGCGTTCTAATTTTGAAAACTTGGTGGTAATGTAATCTCTCATTGGATCTGTGATCTCTAAGTGATGTCCACTTATTGTCATTTGCATGTAGCCCTCCTTAATCAGGCACTATTTTCAAATCTTTTGCGTTGGCTTGATGATGGTATGTTCAAGCTTTCTCTGTATTTTGCCACTGTTCTGCGAGCTACTTGAATTCCCTGTTGCTCTAGCAACGCCATTAGCTTGTTATCGCTTAATGGTTTCGAGGGCTTTTCAGCCTCAATCAGTGTCTTTAGGATAGCGCAAACCGCTGTCGATGAACACTCTCCACCGCCTGCGGTACTCACATGGCTCGAAAAAAAGTATTTCAGTTCAAAAATACCCTGTGGTGTAGCCAAATATTTTGCAGTGGTGACACGTGAGATTGTGGATTCGTGTAATTCCAGTTTTTCAGCGATATCAGATAAAACCATGGGCTTCATTGCGATGGGACCGTTGTCGAGGAAACCTTGTTGCAGTTCAACGATAGTCATGGCAACACGCATCAATGTCTCGTTGCGACTTTCTATGCTTCTCAAGAACCAGCGCGCTTCAGCGAGATTATCTTTAAGATATTGATTTTGATCGCTGTTATCGGCGCGTTTTATGAGTCCTGAGTACAGATCATTTATTTTTAATCGCGGTATATTTACGTCATTCAGTCTTACCTGCCAGCGGTCCCCGATTTTTTCAACATAGGCGTCTGGCGCAATATACTCTGCAGTATTGCCGGAAAATGACTCACCAGGCCTTGGGTTCAGTGTTCTTATTAGCTTCAATGCTTCCTGGATATCTTTGGCATCAATCTGGGTTTTTTTTGCCAGTGAATTCAGCTCGACGGATGCAATATCTTCAAGGTGACTTGTCACGAGTTCTATCGCTTCGTTGATATGATCAGTTTCTGGCGACAGCTGGTGAAGTTGAATCAGTAGGCACTCTTTGATGTCGCGGGCAAATATGCCCGGCGGATCGAATTGTTGAAGACGGTGTAACACTGCCATGATTTCGTCTTCTTCCAGAGGATCGTCAGCATAATTTTCACTCTGGTGGGAGACGATATCTAAGACACTTTCACTCAGAAGCCCAGAGGATTCAACGGCGTCAATAATCGCCACGGCAATTAATTGATCTCTGGGTGACATAGGAGTTAGATTTAGTTGCCAGTAAAGATGGTCTCGCAAAGATTCCGTCACTTGATGAACCTGTTCCCAACTATTATCTGCGCTAGATGACACAGGCATTGGTGCACTGAAATTCTCCTCCCAATTTGCATCAACTGGTAGTTCAGAGCTCATATCGGACTGCCATTCACCCTCAGATTCGGTGACAGACGATTCTGAGGCGTCTGATGCAGTTTTTGCTAGTGCGACATTCTCATCGCTTAAATCAACAGAGGCTGTCTGCTTAACCTCTGTTTCAGACGTAATGGTATTGCCGTCACTTGTCGAACTGTCTTCAATTTCTAGTAAAGGGTTGCTGTACAGTTGCTCGGTGATTTCTTGACTTAGTTCAAGGGTTGAAAGCTGCAATAGCTTGATCGCCTGCTGTAATTGAGGCGTCATCGTGAGTTGTTGACTAAATTTTAACTGTAATCCTGGGCGCATGGCGTCCTAGTGATAAAATTGCGAAGATGCAATCTTAGTGCCAAAACGGTCAGCAAGGCAAATACGAGGAAGGAAAAATAGCCTTTAAAGGGTAAAATCGTCTCCCAGATAGGTTTTTCTTACCTTTTCATTGTTGAGAATTTGCTCGGTGGCGCCTTCCGCGATCACATGTCCCTCACCGATAATGTAGGCATGTTCACAGATGTCGAGTGTTTCTCGTACATTGTGATCGGTAATTAAAACACCAATCCCTTTGTCGCGAAGTTGGCGTACGATCTTTTTGATGTCCTTGACAGAGATGGGATCAACCCCTGCAAAGGGTTCATCTAAAAGAATAAAACGCGGGTTTGCCGCCAGCGCGCGAGCTATTTCCACTCGGCGACGTTCTCCACCAGAAAGCGTCATGCCGATGCTTTTTGCCAGATGAGAGATGTTGAACTCGTCGAGCAACGATTGCAGTCTATCGTTGCGTTCCTGTCTGGATAGTGACTTTCTAGTTTCGAGGATAGCGAGAATATTATCAGCAACACTGAGAGTTCTAAATATTGATGGCTCCTGTGGCAAGTAACCCAAGCCTTTGCGGGCACGGCCATGAATTGGTAGCGTGGTGATGTCTTCATTATCAATGTAGATTGATCCGCCATCCTCAGAAACAAGACCAACAATCATGTAAAAACAGGTGGTCTTACCCGCGCCATTGGGTCCCAGTAGGCCAACGATTTCACCTTGTTTTACGGTCAGTGAAACGTCTTTAACTACCGGTTTTCTGGCATAGGCTTTAGCAAGATTGCGTGCTTCCAATACTGCCATTGGTACTCACCTATTCCCTTGTTCTGCGGTTTGTTCAGATAAGTTTGACTCTGTATTCTCTATGTTAAATGGGGGAATCACTAGTTGAATTCTTTTCTGAGCGCCCTGTTGATCGCCTTTCGCTTTCCAGGTTCCCTTGGCGAGATCGTAGGAGATACTGTCGCCCTTAATCGAAGTGCCATTTTTAATCAGCGATGCATCGGTTTTTAATTTGAGTAGATCATCGGCTATCAAATAGTCTATGTTATTGGCTCGCGCTATTAGTATTTCTTGCTCATCCTCCGAGCGCTGCTGATATCCGGCGGGTGTTCCGAAACAGGCGACGCGAATTACCTTATTTTTGTCGGAATAAATTATGATCCTATCGGCTTCTATTATAATTGTCCCTTGCCGGATGACCACATTACCACGATATTCGGTGAGGCCAGTCTTTTCGTTGCGCTCAGCATAATCAGCATCAATCGAAATTACCTGACTACTGTTGTCAAGTTCCGCACCGCCTGTGGGTGAAGAAAAGAGAACGATCATCAATAAGGAAATTCTAAAAAGCATGTAATGCTCGGGTTTCAGAGAAAATTTTAAACGTTTCTTGTTCCAAATTTATAGTTAGCCCTTTACCGGAAATGGAGACTGCCTCCGATGATAACTGAAATGGTTTCCCAGTAGTGATCAATTTTAATGTTGAGTCATACTGCAGTGCCTGCGATGTCAGGTTGTGCTCGACGTCCGATCCGGCAATAACCGCCTCGACATTGCCAATCAATGACAGGGACGAGCTATTATTCTTTAACACACCTTGTGTTGCGTAGAAGGATACGCCGGTCTCTCTATCCCTCTCTTGATCGGATACAGAGACAAATCGTGGATCGGTTAACAGAATATCAGAGGAGCCTGCCAATACCTCCATTCTCGATGAGGTTAGCAAAAAAACCTCTTCACCAATGTCCGAGAATCGACGGCTAGTGACACCTAGCATGTAACTATCGACGCGTCCTTGGGGAACCATTTTTGACGGCTTCTCGCGAATAAAGGACTCGGGGGGTGAATCCCAAACAATAAGGAACCAAGAGACAAAAATAAGGAGGACCAATAAAATGAATGATTGCTTAATCAATGATAACGCTCCAAAAGCCTGTCTAGTTTACCCTGAGCTCGGAGCAAGAACTCTGCGACTTCTCTAACAGCGCCATCGCCGCCAGATTTATTAGTCCGCATTACAGCCTGCGCAGTCAGAGTGCTACTGGCATTGGCGACGGTGATGCCGAGGCCCACCCGTTTTATTACCGCAAGATCTGGCAGATCATCCCCCACGAACGCAATTTCATTCAGCGTCAAGGTGCTCGAGGATAACAATTCTTCAACTGCAGTGAGCTTATCTTCTCGGCCCTGAATGACCGGATTGATGCCCAATTCATCTGCCCGTCGCTGCAACAGAGCGGAAACCCGACCGGTAATTATGCCTACTTGGATACCTCCTTCCTGCAATAATTTGATACCGAGTCCATCCTGAATATTAAATGCTTTTAACTCTTCGCCAGAGTTACCATAGTAGAGTTTGCCATCCGTTAAAACACCATCTACATCAAGCAGCAGTAATTTAATATTCGCAGCTGCAGTGAGCAGGTGTTCTGGGAGTTTATTTTGACTATTAACCATCAGACAACACCAGCGCGAAGTATGTCGTGTAGGTGGACAATGCCGACGGGATAACTCTCACTGTCCTTAACAATCAACGCGGTTATCGCTCTATCTTCCATCAGTGTTAAAGCCTCGGCAGCGAGCATATTTTGATCAATCGTTTTTGGATCACTGGTCATCACCTTATCAATCGTTGTAGTGTTGATGTCGATATCGAGGTCAAAAATTCGGCGCAAGTCACCGTCTGTAAAGACACCAATTAGTCTCTGGTCGGAGGACATCACTGATGTCATTCCAAACCCTTTTTGTGTCATCTCAACCAAGGCATCACGAAGGGTTTGATGCGCCATTATTGTAGGCATCTCCGCACCCTGGTGCATAATATCTTTAACTCGCAGAAGTAGCCGTCGACCCAATGCACCTCCTGGATGGGAAAAAGCAAAATCCTCAGCGCTGAATTGCCGAGCTTCAAGCAGAGCGATGGCCAGAGCATCGCCCATTACCAGTGTTACAGTTGTGCTTGTGGTGGGTGCTAGGTTAAGTGGGCAGGCTTCAGCTTCAACTGAAACGTCGAGGTTGACGCTGGCAGTTTTTGCCAACTCGGACTCTGCATCGCCGGTCATACTGATTAGGGGAATGTTTAAACGCACGATCAATGGAATTAGCGTCAAAATTTCGCTGGTGCTACCTGAATTTGATATAGCTATAACAACATCAGCTTTAGTGATCATACCGAGATCACCATGGCTGGCCTCACCTGGATGAACGAAAAAAGCTGGTGTGCCCGTGCTAGCGAGTGTCGCAGCAATTTTACTTCCAATATGACCAGACTTTCCCATCCCAGTAACAACCACGCGTCCCTTGCAAGCCAGAATTTTCTCACAAGCAGCGGCAAAATTTTTATCTATACGTGAGTGTAATTGACCCACCGCATCGGACTCCATTTGGACCGTTCGCTGGCCTGAGGAAATTAAATCTGTCATATCGGAATCCATAGATTTTTGTGTTAAAGCCCTGTTTTTAGGCATTATATGCTGAAAAGCAATATGCGCCTAATTCCTAACCAGCGCTAAAGGTAGGCGATAGGATGATGTAATATCCTGCGTAGGCGAGCAATAAAACAAGACCAAAACCTCGCGGAATCGTTGCGTTGTGATTACTTTTTTCCCTTCCGAAAAGCGTCACTAAGAGCATTAGTACCATCAAACCAGTCATTGCTGCCATGGATATATAGTCTCGGTAGAAAACTTCTTGCGACAAGGGTATCGGAGCGATGGCACCGGCAGCAGTCATAACCAGTAAGATATTGAACAGGTTGGAGCCAATAATATTTCCCACAGCAATATCGTGATGTCCTTTTATCGCACTCATAACGGATGCGGCAAGTTCTGGAAGGCTGGTGCCGATGGCTACAACGGTCAGGCCAACAACGAGATCGCTGACACCCAGCTGGCTGGCGATTGAGGTTGCACCCCAGACGGTGAGTTTTGCACTTAGCAGCAATATTACCAGGCCGAAAACAAGCCAGCCAAGGGATGGTTTTAGATTTGCTTGAGCAACGGCTGATGTGCTGGGATCGGTATCCATATCAGCCTTTTTAAAATTAGCCAGAACGAGCAAAACGGGGATTACAGTGAGGGCCAGTACGATACTCTCGCCTCGCCCTAGATTGCCATCATACAAACATAATCCGGCAAGTCCTGTGACCACAATGAGAAGCGGCACCTCTTGACGCATCAGCGCACGGTTAACTGGAATAGCGGCGATCAATGCGGTTATGCCAAGCACTAAGCCCATATTGGCTAGATTGGAACCTATGGCATTACCCACGGCCAATCCGCCGGCATTTTCAAGTGCAGCATTAACGGATACGATAATTTCAGGCGCTGATGTTCCGATCGATACAACGGTTAACCCTATAATTAGAGACGAAATACCAAAATGTCGCGCCAGACCGACGCTACCGTCGACAAACTTGTCTGCACCCCAGACCAGACCCAACAGTCCGGCACCTAAGCAAAGCATCGGCATAGCGATAATTGACATTTAATCTCCAAATTAAGCAGTGTCTCTGTGTTTATTCAGTAATCGGTGAATGGTATAGTGGCAACAGGGAAAAGTCAGCATCAACAGAAGATAAACCTTACTGATTGGTTATTAATGCAATTAATGGAACACTTTATGAGACCTTTTTGTATTTTGAATTGGGATACCCGCTTTGTCAGAGCTATCCTTTTAGCGTTGTCGATATTTGCTCATCAAGCAATGAGCCAAACGGATACGGAGAAAAGTAATCCATTCGACAACATAGACAACATGACAATTCAGTTGCTGAACATTATTGAGAGCCATAAACAAGACTATCCTGCAAATGAGCAAGCTTATTTTTCTGCATTGAATAATCTCATGTCCGGGTATGTTGATTTTGACTATGTCTCACGAAAGGTGATGGGAAATTATTTTAAAAGCGCCACCAACGACCAGCGTCAGCGTTTTCAAGTTGCATTTCGGCAGGGGCTCATTGAAACCTATGGGCGTGGATTAATGAGTTATGGTGATCAGAAAATTGTTTTGATCAATCGAACGCTGTTACCTGAGGCTAAACGAGTGCTCGTGGTTAAGCAGGAAATCCGCAGTGAGTCAGCAATTTACCCGCTGGATTACCTGATGGCTAAGAAAAAATCCACTGGACAATGGAATATTATCAACGTCGTGCTAAGTGGTATCGATTTAAGCAAGACCTTCGCTAGTCAGTTTTTGAATTCAGCACGAAAGAAGCAAGGTGACATCGATAGCGTAATCAATAATTGGCTCTCCAGTGCCAAATGAACAACATACAATTCCCCCACTTAGGTCTTTGCTAGGAAAAAATGAATAATTTAGACGTGAAAACAATCCTTGATACTTCTTTTCCTGGGTGCGAAATCAAGGTTGAGGTTCAAGGAAACCATTTCAATATTGTTGTGGTGGGCGAAATATTTTCTGGTAAACGCCCCGTTCAGCGACAGCAATTGGTATACGGTGCTTTGACTGAGCAAATTTCCTCCGGTGCGATTCATGCGGTGAATATGAAATTGTTCACCCCGTCCGAATGGCAGCAGCATGAATAGGCTAATTAGCTTAAGTTTCTTGTTGTCGTCTACGTACTATCTTTCTCGAATATAGGTTGTCCCATGGATAAACTGATTATGCAAAGTGCCGGCCCACTTGAGGGCGAGGTTTGGATCTCTGGCTCCAAAAATGCAGCACTACCAATATTATCAGCGGCGCTCTTGTGTCAAGGTCCGGTAACCATCGGAAACCTGCCGCACTTGCAAGATGTTACCACGACTTTGGAGCTGTTGGGATCACTGGGAGTTACCCTAAGTATTAATGAAAAGATGTCATTAGATATCGACAACTCCACCCTTAACAGTGTTACTGCTCCCTATGATCTGGTCAAGACAATGCGAGCATCAATATTGGTTTTGGGCCCCTTGCTGACACGCTACGGTAAAGCCAATGTTTCCTTTCCGGGAGGCTGTGCTATAGGAAGTCGGCCAGTTGACCTTCATCTGCGCGGATTGGAGGCAATGGGTGCTACGCTTGAAGTGGATGGTGGCTATATCAAGGCCACCTGTTCTGGCCGATTGCAGGGTGCTCGAATTTTTATGGAGACTGTTTCCGTTGGCGCAACAGAGAATCTAATGATGGCGGCGGTGTTAGCTGAGGGCACAACCGTTATTGAAAATGCGGCTCGTGAACCAGAGATTGTCGATTTGGCAGAATGCCTATGCGCATGGGGAGCTGAAGTTGTTGGTGCCGGTAGTAACACTATAACAATACAGGGAGTGGATAATCTTCAAGGCGGAACCTACTCAGTGATGCCGGACCGAATTGAGACGGGTACCTACTTGGCGGCGGCTGCAGCAACGGGCGGAAGAGTCAAAGTGCGCGATACCCGGCCGCAAACGCTGGAGGCGGTGTTGCACAAGTTAGAGGAGGCCGGCGCTGAGATCACACTCGGTGAGGACTGGATTGAATTAGACATGAGAGGTCGACGACCTAAGGCGGTCAATATAAAAACCGCACCATACCCTGCATTTCCTACCGACATGCAGGCACAACTCACTGTTGTAAATGCAGTTTCCGAGGGTGTTGGCATTGTTACTGAAACGATTTTTGAAAATAGATTGATGCAGGTTCAAGAGCTCAATCGCATGGGTGCTCAGATTGTTGTCGAGGGCAACTCTGCAATTATTACGGGAGTGCCTAAATTGGCAGGTGCTCAAGTAATGGCGTCAGATTTACGAGCGTCCGCCGCACTGGTGATCGCGGGTATGGTGGCAGAGGGCGAAACCGTCGTCGACAGAATTTATCATATTGATCGCGGCTATGAGTGCATTGAAGAAAAAATGAGATTACTGGGTGCTAAGATAAGTCGCGTTCCTAATTAAAACATTTAACCCTTGTTAAGCATATAGACAATTAACAGCATACTATGACAAAAATTACCCTGGCATTGACTAAAGGCCGCATTTTAAAAGAGACACTACCATTGCTGAAGTCAGCGGGTATAGAACCTGTGGAGGATATTTTTTCCAGCCGGAAATTGGTTTTTGAGACTAACATTGAAGGACTAAGACTGCTTATTTTGCGCGGCTCTGATGTGCCAACTTACGTGCAATACGGTGCTGCAGACGTAGGTATTGCGGGGAAAGATATTCTTCTTGAGCATCAGGGTGATGGGTACTACGAGCCATTGGACTTAGGGATCGCTCATTGTCGATTGATGACTGCGCTACCGGTGGGACGCGCCCCTGTGAAGGGTCGAATTCGGGTGGCGACAAAATATGTCAATGTCGCGCAAAAATTTTATGCGCAACAGGGTCGACAAGCTGACTTAATTAAGCTCTATGGCGCTATGGAGTTGGCTCCTATACTCGATCTTGCTGATGAGATCGTCGATATTGTTGATACTGGAAATACGCTGAAAGCGAATGGTTTGGAAGTGAGAGATCACATCGCCGATATCAGTTCGCGCTTAATCGTTAATAAGGCCGCATTTAAAACCAAGTACAGAGCTATTCAGTATATCGTTGACTCGCTTGAGAAAAGAGTAATGCAATGACCACTCAAAGCAACTGCACACTGTGTGACATCAGCCGATTGACAACGGAAAGAATTGATTTTGAGCAAGCCCTAGACACTCTAGTTGCGTGGGATGCCGACAGCAATCGGGCGGTAGAGTCTGTCGTTCGGGATATTATTGACAACGTCAGGACATCGGGTGACGCCGCTGTGCTTGACTACACCAATCGTTTCGATC